>Ga0213833_1000073_pt1 | contig 257940 bp, 250 predicted proteins | sample SWATP21_FD_160575 | JGI IMG/M metagenome (GOLD analysis project Ga0213833, IMG submission 160575) | Coastal seawater microbial communities from Marineland, Florida, United States - SWA TP2 #1 | ecosystem: Environmental > Aquatic > Marine > Coastal | place: USA: Florida | collected 2016-08-14
CCGAGACGGTCAGCTACATCCACTTCTACAACCAGGAGCGATTGCACTCCGCTTTGGACTATCAAACACCGTTGGCTTATGAAAAGCTATGCGCGTAAAAAGTGTCCACTAAAGTGGTAGCAGATCATTGCCCATTAACAAGGGCGTTAGCTTCTAAACTAGGTAAATCTATGGTTTCAGTAAAATCGATATACTCCCCCCTAAGTATTCTATTGTGTTTTTTGGTGTCCCTATCAGCAAGTGCAGAAAACAAAGAGGCCAAGGCACTCACTAAATACTTATTTAAAGACAGTGAGGGTTCGTATCATATAAATTCAGACCAGCAACTTCCCTATGACTCTTTCACTATTAGAAATGGGATCCTGACTCTAAGTGGCTCTGATGGAGTCAGAAGTTTTGCAATCCAAACCGATTTGACAATTGAGCAATTAGAAGGAGTTTGGTTTGAATATACCAAATCAAGAACCAGCGAGATTTCAACAATAATTTCTCGAAGAGCTACTGACTACGATTTTGAGACAGTCGAGCTTTACCACGACGAACAGGAATTCTATTCAACGGGAAAAGACGACCTTGGTGCCGAGTATAGTCTAATTGAAAATACAATAATTAACGAAAACTCTGACTATTTCTATTTCGTTCTATCAAGGTCAAATACAGCAATTCAGTTTGTCGATTCTTATGGAGAGATCTTTTTAGAGCAGAATTATTCAGGACAAAAGTTGCTGGAAATCCCGCAGTCTTACAAACAACAAGACTGGTAAGCCTGCAAAGCTATCTAATACTAGGGGACACAAATAAAGTAATAAAATAATTGGCTGGGTGAATTCGTTAACTTGTTATCTTATTCGTGATCTCTACTTCCCCACATGAATTAATTCAGCCCTAAGGAGAGATAAATGAAGTCATTCAAAGTATTGCTGTTTCTGGTTTTTGGTTGTGCGTTATCTAATACCTGCTTTGCAGACACCTCAGCTAAAGACAGTTATATCCAGGCCTATTCTGAGTATGCGAATAGAAACACAGGTCTTATAGCACAGGGCATGGTATCGGAAGGAATATCAGCAGATGAGGCTGGAAAACGTGCTCAAGAATTTATTGCTGGTGCCATAGAGTGTCATGTTAAATATTTAGATGAATACCCAATTTCTCTCCAAAATACTTTGTACGATACGATAGCGAATGGGGGCTCGTATCCTGACGCTGAAAGCGCTTTAAAAGTGGTAGTCGCCGAGGCGCAATTTGGGAATAACAAGGAACTTTTCCAAAAATTTATGGAAATAACTAGTGCGAGCATAGGATGCTTACAGAATCTGGCGCCCTAGAAATCCCTTATAACAAGCGAGAGGGGACGCTCAGTAAATGGCAAGATAACTGGTAGGATGAATTCGTTACCTTGCTATTTTATTAGTTGCCCTTTCTTGCTTTTCCCGTCAGACACAGCAGCACGGGAACCTAGCAGGTGCGCTCGTAGAGTGGGATTGACATGTTTTCACTTGTGAGACGACTCAAAATCGGTCAATCATTTACTCTAGCTTATTTGTTACTACTGCTACCTGCTCGTGTTATTTCTCAAGTCGCCAGCTTTGATGGGCTGGTTCTTGATCTCCCTTACGTGGAGTCTGACGGTTCCATCTATGCCACACAGTTGGGGTTTGTCGAAGACTCCGGTTTAGCTGAATTTCTATTGCAATCAATCGAAGAAGTGGCGGCCAGCAATAACCAACTTCACGCGAAGTTCAGTGATGGCGTTCTCGCAATACCTCAGCTTGAATATCTGGGTAATCAGTATTGGGTTGAGATGGCCTTGCTTGCTGATTCCAATCCGCCGAGGTTTCGCTTAAGCAGTGCGTTCACACTAAACGCCGACACTACAAGTGAAGAAGTTGGCTCGCAGTATTTGATTCAGAACATCAACGTTATCGATGTGGCGGCTGAAGCCCTCTTGCCAGCGTACAGCGTGCTTATCGCTGACAATCGGATTCAGTCCGTCCGACCTGGTGAGCTGCTTCCTGTTCCTGCCAACTTTCCGGTTGTCGACGGTAGTGATAAATATTTGATTCCCGGTCTCTGGGATACACACGTTCACGTTAATAGCGAAGAAGAGCTGGCGCTGTTTATCATTAAAGGTGTGACTGGAATCAGGCAGATGTACGGCGCACCCGATCTCCGAGAATATGATTGGCGAGCACAGATAGGCACACCGGATTTCGTGTCCCCGCGATTACTTGTTGGCAGCACAACTCTCGGCGGTGCTGGCGGGAGTCCTGGACACATCGCTGTAACCGATGAAGAGTCGGGCAGGGAGCAGGTGCGTTATTTTCATGAAGTCGGTGCTGACTTTATTAAGGTCTACGATGGCCTCACCCGTGATGTGTATCTTGCGATTCTGGATGAAGCGTCGAAGCTCGGACTGCCAGTCGCTGGTCATGCACCGGATGCTGTCTCGGTAAGTGAAATTTCCAGTCTTGGTCAGATTAGTATCGAGCACGCCAATGGGTTAAATGCCGAAACGGCCATCGACTATGCAGATATCATTCTCGAAATGACTGCTCGCGCTTCGTCAGAAAATCGTGAAGTCAGTTGGAATGATCGTCTTCTCGCCCAAGAGCGAACTTACAACGAACAAGACCCAGCCAAGCAGGCAGCGTTGGATCAGTTGCTTCGGGACAATGGCACCTTTGTTGTGCCGACTTTCGTGGTTTCTCAAACCTGGTCGATGCTCACTAATGACGCTGAAGAGAACGCATCACTGCATGAAGAGTTTATCGATTATGTTTCTCCTTCGACTTTGGCTGGCTGGACTGCTGACCCGGTTGTCCAAAGCGCTCCTGTGGCCTTCCGCATCTTTGAAGTCCTACTCTACTCCAACAGGTTGCAGCTGATCAAAAGGTTGCACGACGCAGGAGTGCCGATAGCTACAGGAACAGACGCGGGGGTGGCGTATGTTTTCTACGGCTTCAGTATGCATGACGAATTGCAGTCAATGGTGGATTCCGGGATTAGCGAAATTCAATCATTAAAGGCCGCTACCATTAACGCCGCAGAACTCGTAGGAATGACCGATCAGTTAGGCACGATCGACAGGGGGAAGTTGGCTGACCTCGTCATTCTGAATGCCAACCCCTTGGACGATATAGCAAACACTGAAGCGATTGATGCGGTCATTTTTAATGGCCAGTATCGAAGCCGAGAAGTGTTGGATGATTTGCTCGAAGAATTAAAATAGCAGAGTCACAATTAGTGGCCCTTTTTTTCATCTTGAACAATGCAAGTCATGTGTCGAGAACGTTGTATCGTTTTGGTACAGAATCTTATTCCTCTCCATTGATCTGTCTTGGGAACCGCTCGAGTCAGAGTAATCTGATGCATTCGAAGATCGACGTTGGTAAAGTCTATTTACTTTTATGGAAGTGATAGAACAGAAACTGTTTATCAAGTCATTGTTCAACGGCTGATACCAAAAACAGACAATAGCTTGTGATTTGGTAAGCATGAAAGTAAACGGAAATATGATTTCTGAAAAGACAAGGTGTGTTGAATTGAAAATATGGAGAACGGTGTTTTGTTTATTGCTATGCGTAATCGCATTAGAGACTAAAGCACAAGACGAAACGATTTGGATTCCCGCGGGTCTGACTGACGACGGTGAAGAGATTCTGCTGCAGACATTTGTTGCCAAGCCCGACTCTCCTGGCCCTTATCCTGTATTGATTTTTAATCACGGATCAGCAGGAAACGCTGCGCCAGAGTCGGTTCGACGAACTTTCTACCCCGAAGCGTTCGCTGAGGTATTCACTGATCGTGGGTGGTTGGTATTGTTTCCGCAGAGGAGGGGCAGGGGTGGTTCAGGAGGAGATTATGCCGAGGGTCTTAATGCCAGAGGCGGCGGATACAGTTGCGAAACTGATCAATCCCTCAGAGGGATGGAACGGGCTCTCGAAGACATAGACTTTGTGATGAGACACGTTGAAGCCAGGCCCGACGCTGACTTAAGCCGGATTGTGATAGGTGGACAATCACGTGGAGGGATACTCGCTGTCGTTTATGCTGGTACGCGTGACACGCCTGTTGCGGGAGTTCTGAATTTTGTTGGTGGGTGGATTAATGATCGTTGTTGGAATGCCACTCCAATAAACACAGAGTCGTTTATAAGAGGGGCTGAATTCAGTGAGAACACTCTTTGGCTCTATGGCTTGAACGATCAGTTTTATGGAATTGGCCACTCACGAACCAATTTTGAAGCTTTCATTGAAGCTGGAGGACAAGGAGAAATGTTGGAATTTTCCTTGCCCGACAATCGTAATGGGCATGCACTGATACTTTACAATGATCTTTGGGGAAGCGCCGTAGATGGCTATTTCAAAGAAATTGAGAAGTAGATAGGCTGGCTCATAGAAAAGAGAAGAAGCTCACAATCTCTCAGTCAATACACTGTCGATTCAAGAACACAACGGAAGAATAACTCCAACAAATGAAAGTCCAGCTTAAAAGCCGTCAAAAAGCAAACTTGGCCACAGGCGAGACGTCATCGCCCCAAAGAAAACAAAACCCTGACGCATCCATAAAAGACAACCGTAAAGCCGGAATTGCTCAGCGCAACATTAAGGAAATGATTGAAGGCGGTAGCGAGGCTGAGGCCTTTCAGATTGGGAGCAATCATCTATCCTTGTCAGAATCTGGTAGAGCGCCGGTTGGAAATCATACGGCCACCGCCGCGCTTGAGTCTGTTACAAGCGATGTTGCTCAGCTCGAGAACGTCGACCTCAAAGAATATCTTGAAGAGCTTGGCTATGTTAAAGACCGAAACTACAGGTCTTTTAAAGGCGACTCAAAAATTGAGCATGTGGGGTGGAAAGCCCACGTAGGCGCCGCCAAGAATGAAGGACTGGCGATTGCAAAATCACTTTCATTCCTGCGGGCAATGAAAGTCGGCCACAAGTTCGATATTAGGGATAATCACGAGAATGCGATCGACAAGTTTCTGACGGTGTATCCTCCTGCGGATAAAGCTGACTGGGAGGTGGTAATTCATGGTCTTGAATCCAAGATGTCCAGCTTTGGTGGTGTGGATGTTGATGGGGACATGCGTGTTATTACTGACAGTGCCAGGAAAGACGAGAATGTTGATGATTATGGCAAGGTCTATATGCGCCATGGTCAGAACACCAATCTGACCGCCGGGATGGTTGAAGATGTTGTTGTAGCTGATGGCAAGAAGTGGGGGTTCGATCTCTACAAGGACATCGACGAGAAGGTGATTGACTTCGATACGCCGTTACTAGGGTACAAGGGCACTTTGTTCTTCCCTCGAACTGATGAACAACCAGCACAGCTCAGCCCGCAGTTCATTTACATGGCTATCTTCTTCAACAACAAGATCGTGCCGGACAAGAGAAATTCGCCGAACCCCGCAGATGCGGAGATGCCCGAAGGTGTCAACGAGTATGGAAAGAATCTCAAAGCAGGTCAGTATTGGGAGGGGTTTAACTACCCTTGATTGTTGATTGTTGATTGTTGATTGGTGGACTTGCCGTTGTCGAGTCGCTGGATTCGCCGCCAAACAAATCACGTTCTGAGAATCGGCTGTCTATGAAGCACTTACTGAAGTCAGTCACAGTAGTTTATTTATTCGTGACGGTGGTCGGCTGCGATGAAGCTGACTCCCCAGCCGAGACAGCCGATGTTGCAGAAGAGGTACAAGCAGCAGAAGCTGCTCCATCTGAAGCAGAAGCAAAACTTGCGGAGTATCTGGAATCTGGCGATGAAGATTCTGAAGAATTTCCATGTGATCCGCTGGTAAATCAGCCCGACGAAGAGATTGATTACAAAATTCGAGCGTTAATCCTTCCAGAGACTGATGAGCCCGTGGCGGGTGTCATCGATCCAGGGGATGATTGGTGTAAGTCATCTGACAGAATATTCATTTGAGCTACTTAGTTATTTTTAGGAGGTGTCATGATCAAGCCAAAGATAACCATGCTATGCCTGTGCGTCGTGATGTTGGGCGCCTGTACGAGTACCGGCAATAACACGCTTGCGGCTTCAAATAGTGAAGTGCGCGGAAGCCAAGCAGAGAGATGCGCAGAGGATTACTACTCTGCTTCAGCGAGTGCCAGGTCCCGTCAAAGCGTTGCCGATGACTGTGATAGTCAACGACGCAATGAGATCTTTCGAGAGAGGCCAAGAGACCATCGTCCTCGCACAAGCGATGAGTCTCGTTAAATGTCGGTTATCGATTCAGAACAAATTAGACGTTACCGAGCAGGGTCCATTGCGCTGGCGATCTTTCTGCTGATTATTGCTGGTCTATCACTGCGACTCGACAGGTGGCCATTCACTGACTTGGCGCTGGCACTCATGTTTTTGGGTATAGCGGTTAAGCCAGCAGTTTATTTGCCGCCTTATCCTCGCGGCAAAAGCTTTTTCGCAGAGATGACAGCATTGCAGAAAGGCTTGCACATCTGTGCTTGTGCAACGCTGATAGTCCCTATCGTCGTCAACTATTTCAAAATTATGGCAGACATTGTTTAAGACAAGCCAGAGAGGCACTAAGAAAACAACAGAATTACCGGTTGGATGAATTCGCTAATTTGTTATTTTATTAGTGTCCCCTTCTTTCCCTTCTTTCAATTTTCGAGTTGGTAGCACTCCGATACAGACAAAAAAGGGGCGCCAGTTTCCTGGCACCCCTTTTTGGTTCAGAAGTTTCTGCTACTCGCTACCGCCCGGTGCGATATAGGCCGTTTCAATGCCTTCCTTGATCAGAGGCTCTGCTCCGATGTCCAGATACACATTGGTGGATTCGGAATAAGTCGGCCAGTCTACAAGTCCTTCAACACTGGGATCGCCGGTTTTGGCAAATTGCGCCCAGATGGTGGCGGCGTAGTCAGCTACTTGCATGTCGATGTCATCATGCTCGGGCACGCTGGTAGTACAGCTGCCGCCTCGAGCCAGAGCTAACGTGGTGGGCGACTGCAACCCAATCGGCACTGCACCGAACACATAAGTCAGCTCCAGCCCATGGAATGCCACGCAACCTTCTTCTTCACGCCAGGTTTTTGGTAACTGAGAGAAATTGTAGACATAAGTGTTGGAGGATGCGGACGCGCTGTGTAGGTTGCCCATCAAAGGCACGTCAGCTTGCAAGCTGCGCTCACCGGTATTGGCGCCAACGATCAATGGTACATCGGCTTGCGTGCCTTCCTTGAATTGAGTATTGATCGATTCGGGTACGATGTGGCCATCGACCACGACGCTGGCGCGGAATCCGACATCACGATTCCGTCCTGCCTCGATGATTTCTTCCCAGGGTTTGGCGCGCATCTCTGCCAACACGTCTTCTGATTCATTATCGATTCCCAAAGCAGCAACCAGATTCGAGCCACGTTCCTCAGCTGCTTCCAGCAGTGTTACAGCATTCTCAGTAACTGAGTAGGAACCACTTTCCACAATGGCTCGATGAAAAAGATCATGTGCTCGTGGGCTGGCCATTTGTGAGATCACTTTGGAGCCGCCACCAGATTCGCCGAATATTGTGACGTTGTCCGGATCGCCTCCGAAGGCCTTGATATTGTCTTGTACCCACTGCAATGATGCAGTCAGGTCCATTGTTCCGTAGTTACCTGACACACCGTGTGCGTCTTCGGCAGAGAGCGCAGGATGGGCAAGATAGCCAATTGGTCCAAGGCGACTATTCACCGTGACCAGCACCACGCCTTTGTTTGGCAGCATTGGGTGATTGTAGGTGGTCGAGTTTCCAGTGCCAGACGTCAAGCCGCCGCCATGGTAAAACACCATAACAGGCTGCATGTCGTTGTCGGTTTCAGCTGTTGTCGAAATATTCAAATACAGGCAATCTTCGCTGATTGCGCTACCAGCACCCATGCTGCTGGCACCTTGCGGGCAACGGTCTGCCCATTCAATCGCATCGCGTACTCCATCCCAGGGTGCAGCCGGTTGCGGTGCTTTCCAGCGGAGATCACCGACAGGTGGTGCGGCGTAGGGAACACCTCGGAAAATTCTCGCGCTGAGACCAATCTCGGTTACTGTGTCACCGCGAACTGCTCCTAATGCGGTGTGTACAATTTCGCCTACTGCTTGTGCGGTCGGCATTGTGGATTCCTGAGCCTGTGCGGCCTCAGAAGTTACAGTTGCTGCCACTGTGGAGTCGGTGCTTGCTGACTCACCACCGCAAGCGGTGAGTAATGCGGCAGCGAGCAAATTGAGTGGCCAACCGAGGTGAATTTTTAACATAGTCTTTCTCTTCCAGATTTTATTTGATTACTTTTCTTATTGATCAAAACGCTTTGCGCGTACTGATGTGACGTCAATGAAGACTTGTTGGGGGTCTTCTGTCGAGCCAGTATACTCCCGCGTTGAATCGAGAAGGTATTGATACGGGGCAACTCAACGCGCTATTGGGTCCAGTTGTCAGCTTTGTAAGTCGGTTCGTGTTGGTAATTGGTCAGGTCAGAATTTTTCCTGCTATCAAGCAGCCAACGCTCATGTCAGAATTGATGGCTTCAACCATCAGCTGATTGACAACTGCTTCAGATCAGGCAGAGGATTTTCTATGAACGATCCATTCCAAATTCAACGAGAACTCCGCTACGGCGCACCAGTGTGTGACGAAATACTCGTCGGCCGTTATTTCACTATCGGTTACTCCTGGTATTTTCGGCAAGCCAAGTGGGTGCTGGAGATCGTCAACCCCAATGCCCATTTCGAGTGGGAGGTGGAGAGGAAGGACAACTTCCGGGCTGATATCCGTATTCCGAGACGATTCCGCGCTGGCCTGAAAGCTTACAAAGGCAGTGGCTATGACCGCGGGCATCTGGTCGGCAGTGCCAATCACGACGAGCGAGAGATTCAGAACAGCGAGACTTTTCTGCTTTCCAATATGTCGCCGCAGAAGCCCGACCTCAATCGCGGCTTGTGGCGTCATCTCGAAGCTGCAGTGCGGGAGTTGAATGACCGCGACGACATTCTTGAAACCTATGTGCTGACCTGTCCAGTGTTCTACTTCGACAGGAAAATAGAAACCATCGGCGATGACGACGACAAGTACGGTATTGATGTGCCCATACCGCACGCTTTCGTGAAGAGCGTACTGGCTGAGGACAAGCGCGGCCGACTCAAACTGTGGACGTTCGAGATGCCAAACAAGAAGATCCACGGTGAATTAGGTGACTATCTGGTCGTCACCTATGATGCGGAACAGAAAGTGGGTGGTCAGTTTTGGGATCGAATAGCTGGTGGCGACTTGCACGCGCAGAAGAGCAAGCCCGGCAAGATGTGGAAGCTCGACTAGCCGTCGTCAGACTTCGCCTTTTCAAGATCAGGATAGAGATTTTCGACACAGTCAGGGCAAATGCTGTGTGAGAACACGGCGCTGGAATGCTCCGAGATGTATTGCTCTATCTGTTGGTAATAGCCCTGATCGTTACGAATCTTTTTACAGCCTGAACAAATCGGCAGCATACCTGACAGGGTCTTGATCTGTCGCATGGCGCGGAAGGTTTGGTAGCGTGATCGCATAATATGCGCTGACGCCATGACTGCCATGATCTCTGCAAATAAAATCAGAATTAGAATCGCCAGTCGATTGGCGACCAGTTCGCTCTCACTGACTGTGAACAGAATAAAGGCATCTCCAACCAGCAAAACGAATACCGCAGGAACGATATGCAGCGCGTAGGTAGGGAGTGTCATGTGTGAGCCGAATATCAACAACATGGTCACACCAACGAGGCGCATTCCGGAGACCTCACGCGTAAGGTAAAAGACCAACACCCCAATTGTTATCGCGGTCACGTAGGTCAGCAGTCCCCAGTCCAATACGCGTGGAGTCGGGTGCTTATGGATGGTGGAGATTATAAAGATTCCCAATGAGACCAGTATGGTGTGGAGTATGGTCCCAATCGTTATCCCGAAGCCGACCAGATCGATCACAGCCAGGCAGAACATCATGCTTGCGATCAGTGAGAGCAGTACCCTGACCTGACGAATATCGCTATCGAGGTAGAAACTGCGATAGGCGGCCTCTACTTCCGGTGGACGGGCAGGATAAACGAACAGCCACAGTGAATCCGTCGCAGCGCGGCCCGCGCTATCGGCGTTCTGCTTGGTAATCTGTTTGTGACTGGTTTTGGTCATGATCGAGCCAGGGTTCGGAAACGCAGCCTATTCAACCACACTGACAGACATTTTTAACTCGGGTAATTCGGAGTTATTAGGAAATAATTGCAGACGTTGCATTCATAGTCCAATTTCCATACGAGTGCCTACTGTATGCCTGTGTCGAACAGTCGGACCGACCGAAGATTTAGCGTGCCTGAAGAGTTACCTTTATTAAGGACATTCTCGGGTTCTTGCTTGACCCAAATCAATCTGCTCTCCATTCAGTGAGCAATAATATGCAATGAGGAAGATCCTTTTCGCTAACTGGTGGAGGTGTCCCATGAGTAGACGTCGTGAATATGAAGAACAAATGCGTGCCAGGCTTGAACAACTGGAAGCAGAAGTTGACCGTTTAAAACGGGAGATCGAAGCGGCAGAAGAAGATCTGTCAGCATCCAGTCACAGTAAGCTGGATGATCTGCGCGATCTTTCCTCCAAGGCGAGGAGCAAGCTGGAAGAGCTGGCCGAGGCGGGCGAGGATTCCTGGGAGCATTTGCAGGAAGCGATGGAGCAGTACTGGGAGTCGCTGGGTAATGAAGTAAAATCTTACGAGGAAATGTAGTACCAGGAGGCACACATTAGAGAAGCAGGGGTGCGTGTTACTAAAGTCAGCGACGACTTATTACATTCAATAGATTTCATTTCGTAAGCACAGGTCTGACACAGGTCAATTTCTTTTTTTCAAAACTCATTACACTCTCCGGCGTTACTATTGGGAGAGTTACTAATGAAGAAGTTGATTTGTAAGACTGCAGCGATCACTGCTGCAAGCATTCTTTTCACCAGCGCAGCTATTGCACATGAGGCGGGGGATATCGTGCTGAGAGTAGGTGCGACAACTGTCGCGCCAGATGAATCGACCAGCTTAATTTCAACAACTGCTACGGGTCCGTTGGCAAACACCGGCGCTATTGTTGATAACAATACGCAGCTTGGGCTCAATGTCGTTTACATGCTGAACAACAACTGGGGGCTGGAAGTTCTTGCCGCCACACCGTTCGATCATGATCTCACTGCGGTGGGACTAGCAGGTCATGGTTTCACCACAACGGCTCTCGGTAGTTCCAAGCAACTGCCTCCGACGGTGACGGTAAACTATTTCTTCGGCAACGAAGGGTCTGGAATCAATCCCTATGTCGGGGTCGGCGCAAACTACACCGCATTCTTTGATAAATCTCTGACAACCCAGGCTCAGACCGAGCTGGGTGCCAGTAATCTGGACGTGGATAATTCTTTCGGAATTGCCTGGCGAACAGGCGTTGATATTGAACTCAATGACAACTGGATCTTGAATGCTTCACTGTGGAATATTGATATCGACACGGATGTGAATTTCGATTCTGCTTTGGGTCGAGTACACGTGAGTGCTGAACTCGATCCTTGGGTGTATATGATCTCATTGGGTTACAAATTCTAAAGAGCTGGCTCTCCAGTCGCAAAGTAAATGTCTGTTGGAAAGAGGGGTACTGTGGAGCGTAATACAGTAATGGGGAGGGGCTGGCAGTCCTCCCCATTCTTCACTTTCCACGTGCCGCTTTGAGAGAGTACTGCAGTGATCGAGAGCAATGGAACGCTCGTTGGTGAAAAACCAACTGATTAAGGTTAATCTAGACGGTATCCACTCGCTTTCAGCGCAGGAGCCCGAACATGTTGATTGGCAAGCTCGCCGAGCTTTCTCACTTTTCTCGCCATACTATTCGCTACTACGAAAAGCTCTCGCTAATCTCGGCTGACGCAAGGTATAGCGGGAATAGCTATAAGGATTATTCCGAAGAGACATTGCAGCGCTTGATCTCTATCAGGCACCTGAAATCCGTAGGATTCTCATTGCGAGAGATTCGGAAGTTGCTATCGCCACTGGCGACTGCCAATCCCTGTGCGGGGCTACCCGATCAACTTACAGGGAAAATTGCGGATATTGATGAGCGTATCGGAACACTTAAGCGCCATAGATCTGAATTGAGCCGAATCAAAGCCTCTTGCGATGAGCAGTGCAATCAGCAGCAAGGCCTTCCTTCCTGTCTGACAGTTGAGCGAAGCTGCTGTGCTAGCTAGTCGTTGAACATACTGTAATTACTCAGTAGGTTCAGGTGAGTTACAGCAAGTACCCAGATTGCATGATTTGCCTTGAGGTTCTGTTTTGCGCCTGCGCGCTAGAAACACCAATCCTGCTAGTGAAAAAATCAGCGCGAGAATACCAATAGGAGCGCCCATTCCTGCCAGCAAGCTACCACCGGCAAGCGTTGCAATAATCGGAAGCGTACAACAAGCGGCACAGCCTACAATGGCCGCGAGTCCGACTTTCTCAATTGATCCAGACTTGGTTTTATTTCTGAATAACACGATGAACTCCTCACTATGGATAAGCAATGAGGATAAACCGTAGAGCATACTCTATGGTCAAGCGTTATTTGTGAAGATGAGATGTATTCGGAGCAATAGGCCTGAGCTAGCAGTTTTTACTCTCGTAGCGTCGACATTGCCAGTCTTAATTAGCACCAAAGAACCTGACTCAAAGGAGAACCTGACAGAAAAGCAATACCGTCAGCACTGAGAGACTAGAAGCGGATAGTTTAGGTTTTGGCTGGTTACGGGCATGAGGCAAAGAAATATTCCTGGAACGTAGTTCGTTCATCTGAATCCAGAAATTATCCAGAATAACAGCCATGGCCAATTCTGTGGCCAGGGAGGTTAGGATAGAGGTAGATAGCAGATCACAGTAAGCAACCACTTTGTTTTCACTCGATATATAAGTAGTGACTTGTTCTGAAATTCTGCGGAAATGCACCGGAAAATTGAATGAGGAGTTAGCATGGGAAATACGTTTTGGCAGTCAGTAAGAGTAGCGGCTGTGAGTATGATCCTGGTCCTCGGTAGCCAAAGCAGTGCCGATATTCACCCAGCAGCGGTGCAAGGTCTTGAAGATCTCATTCGTTATCGTTTGAACCTGATTGCAAGTGATGCCGGTCGAGAAATCGAATACCAGCGGACGCTTGATAGACTTGAATCTCTCCATGAGGAGACAGACGACGATGAGGTGCTCGCAGTTTGGGCCATTGTGGAGAGTGATTACATCTCCCATGAAGCGAGTGTTGATGACAGGGAAGAGCGACAAGCTCAGGTCGAAGCAATTCTGTCTGGAGTGCTGGAGATCAATGAAAGTGCATTGGATGGTTACTTGATGATTTATATGGGGGTAAGAACCTACTACTCCGGCAGAGAAGACCGCGTAGCAATGGCTAGTCAATACATCAATAGAGCGTACGAGCTCTTTCCGGGTAGTATGGATTCCAAAGTGGCGAAAGCCTGGCTAGCACAGGAGTTGGGACAACGAAGTGAAGCTGAGGTCATGCTAGAGGAAATTGAACAAACTGCAGAATTTTCAGAGCGACCTAATTGGAATCAATGGAATCGGTTTCAAGTACAGAATATCACTCGTTTACTCGAACAGTAGGTTGAGCCAAATAGGAGCCGCTTGCATATCAATCAGCTCCTGGACTGTGTCGAGAAAGGGGTGTCTGTAACTAAATTGGAGAGTTGACGTTATCTAGAGGATTGTCTAATACATGGAGTGACTCCAATGAATTTTTCTATCCTTTGCGTGAGACGTCTATTCGCAGTTGTCTATGTTGTTTGTATCCAGTTTTCACACGCGGCGGATGCGGTGGATACAGTAAAGAGTACACCGGAGAGTTCTGTTGCCTTGAGCAGCACGAATCGATATATCTTGCACTCCGAGGCGATTGATCAATCATTCAGAATTGATGTAGGAATGCCGCTTGAACTCGTGCCAGGCGGTGTCGAGAAGTATCCGGTCGTTTACGTGCTCGACGGCAATATCACATTTCCTATCGTGCACAGCAATTCGCGCTATATGCAGACTGGTGTAGAAATTGCGCCTGTGATCGTAGTTGGTATCGGCTATGAAACAGAGAACCCCCTGGAGATTGCCGCATTGCGTGCTCGGGATATGACGCCTACCTATAATGCTGAATTTCATGCGCAATCTAGCAGTAGTCCCCTACCCGTGGCGGTAGACGTCCGTTCCGGTGGAGCAGAGGCTTTCTTTCAATTCATAGAAGAATCAGTCAAACCTCTCATTCATGAGAATTTTCCTGTCGATGAAGATAGCGAGACATTGGCCGGCTACTCACTTGGAGGATTGTTTGCCACGTATGTGCTGTTGAATCATCCCGACGCATTCGACAAATATGTCGCTGGCAGTCCATCTCTGCAGTGGGACAACGCTGTAATATTCGAGCAAGAACAAACTTACTCTGAAGCTCATGACAATCTTTCCGCCACCGTCTTTCTCTCAGCGGGTTCATTGGAAGGAGAAGAGATGCGTGAGAACGCGCGATCCATGCATGATGTGCTGCATTCCAGGAACTACGCTGATTTGATTGCCGAACATATCGAATTCTCTGGCGAATCACATGTGTCCGGTATCGGAGTGTCTCTGAATCGAGGATTGAAACTTGTACATCAGCAAGAGACTGCTGCTTATGCAGCGCGGATTATGAGCATACTCTCACGTGGTCAATAGATTAAGTTTCCATCGTACAAGACACCTAAGACCAGGCCATTGGGCCTGATGTTGGGTGTGTTGATCGATATTGAGATTCCCTCAGCTTTGATTCATCGTTCATAATCTTCCAACTAGAAAATCCGGAAAGAGTGGTTTTCATACACAGGGGAATAGTAACGATGCTGCGTACACTAGCAGGCCAAACAGCTGAAACTGTAGTTATGTTTAGCGTCTTTGTGTTCGCTCAGAGCGGATTAGCGCAAGAGATCGATCCGGTTAACCATCTTCCAAACCCCTACGAAACGGTAAGAGACTGGGGCTCGTTACCCGAAGGCGAGGTTTGGGGCTCAGTGCCTGGCCTGCAAATCGACCCAGATGGCTATTCACTCTGGGTCATGGATCGCTGCAGAACACACAGTTGGCAGCCTGGTGTCCACTCTTGTGCGGGGAGAGACCTACCACCAATCATGAAGTTTGATACCCGAACAGGTGAGAGGGTGCTTGCCTTTGGAGAGGACGAATTCGTCTTTCCCCATGCCATCCACGTAGACTTCGAGGGTAATGTCTGGATTGCCGAGTCACGCAACGCCAATGAGCTAGAGCAGCAGCTATTTCCAGAATCGGCTAACAAGGGCCACAAGGTTGTAAAATTTAGTCCCAGTGGTGAGATTTTATTGACTATTGGAACGCCAGGTGTTGCTGGAGACCCACCTGAACGACTGAATCAGCCGATGGATATTGCTGTAGCGCCTAATGGCGATGTCTTCATCGCAGAGGGGGATCATGGAGGGAGAGACATAGGGCGGATTTCGAAGTTTTCAGCTGAAGGAAACTATCTGGGCTCCTTTGGAAGAATAGGCACTGGACCAGGAGAATTTCGAGTCCCCCACGGTATGACTTTTGACTCTGATGGCCTCCTCTATGTTGCTGACCGAGGCAATGACCGCATCCAGGTGTTTGACCAGGATGGCAACTATTTGCAAGAGTTCAAACAGTTTGGTCGCCCTAGCGACGTCGCAATTGATGATAACGGTTTTCTCTACGCTATAGACTCGGAATCGGGCAGGCGGGCTAATCGAGGTTGGCGTAAAGGCATCCGTATCGGTCGAGCCTCAGATGGCGAGGTGAGTTATTTTATTCCGCCACATTTCATTGAAGACACCTATATTTGGCCCTCGGGAGTGACCTCTTATGCAGAGGGTGCCGCGGGAGATGCGATCACCGTTGATGCTGAAGGCAATATCTATGCTGGAGAAGTAGGGACAGGGAATCCGGTCATAGGTATCACTCAGTATCTCCGCCGTTTCGAGCTAGAGCCATAACATCCACTTTGAAGTGAGATGATGCTCAGCTCCACTCGCCTGAAGCTAACTAATTTGATCGGTCAAAAAAGATTCCATTTCGCTTGACTTTTAATACTACAAGTGTAGTAATGAATAACAGTATCCTGATCTTTACTCATGGAGGAATAGGATAGTGTCAATTTATTCGAATCGTTATATGGCCTCAATTCGTGCGGCGAACGAATATGCATTTTCCAAAAGATTGTCTCGCAAGTTTGCTTTCAGTCGCTGGGCCCAATCCAGTTTCGCCTTGATTTTGGCACTTTTGAGTGTCATCTGGTCACTCAATTCTATTGCCCATCACAGTAGTAGTCGTTTCGATAGAAACAGCACAGTTACAATTGACGGAGTTGTAACTCGTGTCGAATGGGTGAATCCTCATGTCTACATTTATATGGATGAAGTGGTTGAAGGGGAGCGAGGCGCGCAATGGGAAATCGAGGGGAACCCACCCACAATAATGCGTCGACATGGTTGGTCTCGTTCGACGCTTATTCCCGGGGTTACCATTTCAGTAACCGGTTCACCGCATCAGGATGCAAGCTTCAAAAGCCTGTTGCCTGATTCAATTCTCAAAGACGAAGTCATACTCTACGCCCAAGAAAATAATGCAATCGCACTGGCTGCCCCCAGTAACGCGTCACCAGTTGCAAGCAACAGCATTGCAGGGGTGTGGGCGACATTAGCGGGGCAGGCAATGATGGGTTACGCCAACCCCTCTACACTTGAACTTAGTGAAGCGGGCAACGAAGCACTCGCCAATTTCGACGAAGATGAAATAGATGTGAATCGGTACTGCCGTGCCAATCCACCACCGTTCTTCATGTTTACGCCAGATATCAAGGAAGTGATCGTTGAAACAGACCGAGTTCTTATTCGGGGAGAGTTCGATGGCGCAGAGCGAACTATTTATCTTGATCAGGCTATGCCTGAGTCCGCTGAACCTTCCGCATTAGGCTATTCAGTTGGACGATGGGAGAGTGGTGCGCTGCTGATTGAGACGAGGCACTTTACTGAAAGATTGATGGGTAATGGATTTGGACTGCCTTCCAGTACTGAGAAACAGCTTAGTGAAAGGCTGTCGTTGAATGCAGACAACAGCAGTCTGAACTATGAATTTACCCTTACGGACCCGGTCTATCTGGCCCAGGAGATAAACTCCAGTGCTCAGTGGATTCATCGCTCAGATATGGAGTTTGCAAGCGTAGAGTGCAGTCTTGAAAACGCTGAAAGATTTCTACGCTGACTCGGTGAATTAGAAACCAGGCGCGAAGGGTAGGCGCGAAAAGATAAGCACGAAAAGAGCAGGCACGAAAAGAGTAGACGCGAAGACAGACGGCGCAAGAGCAGCGGCCTCTGGATCGTAGTTGACCCAGAGGGCTCACACCAACAGGGATTTTACAGTTAGTTTGTAGGCGAGACAGCACGAAGGCGGAATGTGATATCGATGTCTTCACCTACCGCCATTGCGCCGCCAAAAACGGAAAACGGTACGAGGCCGAGGTCGGTGTGTGACAAGCGATGTTCTCCGGAGACCGTGATCCCTTCCTCGTCCTGTTCGATCGTCGCGGTGAAAGTCCGCTCGATTGTGCGTCCCAGCATCTCAATTGAAACTGGCAGGCTAGCGGCATCCATTGAGCCAGAGAATCCACTGCCAGTGAGTTGAATGGCAGGGAAATTGATTCCATCGAGCACACCTTCGGTGAGCATGTTTTCCTTGGTGCCAGCTTTGTCATCTTCGCTGGGCACGGATTCGAAGTCTTCACCATATCGGGCCCGCAGTTCCGGATCATCGATAATCAGGGCGTCTACCTGAAAGCTGATTTCCCAACTGGACTGCGCGATGTCGTCAGCTAGTGTGATACTGCCGGTATAGTCTTCAAGCGAAATGACGTGATTGTGACCGAAGCGCGCCATTGGGCCATCGCGATAGACACGCCAGTAGAGTTCTGATTGCGCAGGATCAATTTGATAGAGGTTTGCAGGGACAGTGTCAGCATTGGCTGCGGCTTGTTGGTTGGCAGCAACTTGACCTTCGGTCTGGGCTTGACCACTGACTTGCGGATCGGCGGTAGTGTCGTCGTTGAGTAAAGTCTGCGAAAGTCCGAAGATCAAAAGAACCAGACTGGCCCCGATGATGATTATGTTGCGCATAGTGCCACCTTTTGGAATGGTGAATTTCATTAAATAATGATGAGCGAACAAACAGCGAGCAAGAATCTAGCATCTCAGTCATCATCAGTCCAACCAACTTGAAGAGATTAGCTAAGTATAGTCAGTCAATTATCCAAGTTGCGGCAGGAGCGGGCGCTCCTAACTCCCAGTCAACATAAAGAATTTCACATCTATTCTGAACTCCGGTTCAGATAAGCCGCTGGATTAGCCGCTGCCACGCGAAAACATTGCTTGCTGACAGTGGCCAGTGCAAAGAGAAGGACCAGGGGAGCCGGAACGACCAGTAGAGCCGGGTTTATGTTTGCCTGATAGGCAAAAGATTCCATCCACTGCTGAAACAAATACCAGGCGACAGGTATACCGAGTGATGAGGCAAACGCAACCAGAGCGATTACTTGTCTGTAGAGCAACAACATGATCGATGCAATCGAGCCACCCAGAATCTTGCGCATTGATATCTCTTTGCTCTTTTGACTGATTTTGAAAGAGGTCAAACCATAGAGTCCCATGGTAGCGATCACGATGCAGAGTAGAGCCAGCGCGCTAATGAGATAGATTTGATATTTCTCCGGTTGATAAGTTGCGAGAATCTCTTCTTCGACAACCTCATAAGTGAACGGGTTTTCACTGTCAAACTGTGGCCATAGTTCAGACAGATAGTCGAGCGCTTCCTGCATACTTCCTTCTCTGGGGCGAACCATAAGATGGGCCAGTGTTTGCCTGCCAGGCATCTGTGTGAGATCGTCAGAGAGATTTGAGAAAGGCGCCATCACTACCGGTTCGATTTCTCGTTCAACTGAATCGAAATGAAAATCTCTGACCACACCCACCACCTGACCAGGCGAGTTGGCAAGATTTAACTCCTTGCCTAATGGCTCTGCCCAGGCAAGTTGTCTGACCATCGCCTCGTTCACGATGTAACGGATATTGCTGTCACTGCTTGCCTCTGCATCAAAATAATCCCCTTCCAGTAAATCAACGCCCAGAGTTTCCAGATAACCTCTGCCTATGCGATTGAAGGAATAGCTGCCTTCCTGCATGACGCCTTCACCATTTTCCACTCGACCGGCGATTATTGTTCCGCCGGTACCATAGGGAGGTCGAAAGGTAATGCCGGAAGACTCGACGACGCCTGAGGCGTTTAGTGTGTTGATCAAAGAGTCCGATTGCAGCACAAGATTTTCATTTCTCAGGGGAATCGATAGCAGGTTTTCAGCAACGAAACCCATGTCTTTACCCGTCATGTAGCGATACTGCACGGTCATCAGCAGTGCCGAAGCCAGGGCGATGATTGAAACAATAAATTGAATCAGCATGAAACCCTGGCTCAGGTAATAGGCCAGCGAACCCTTGATGCGAAGATTTCTGAAAGCGGAGGCTGGTTTGATAGCAGACAAGTAAAGTGCGGGATACAAACCGGTCAGGAGTGCAATAGTGCAGGCACCTGCAATCAGAGTCAGCAAGAGACTCGGTTCCAGGAGCAGATCGAAGCCAAGTTCAGCATTCAACCATTGCTGCAGCGGAAGAAAAGTCACAGCGAGTTGGCTCAGTACTAATGCGATAAGAACTGCCAGAAAAATAAGCAGGAATGATTCACCTAAAAACTGGGTAATAAGTTGCTCTCGGTTCGCCCCGAGGACCTTACGCATGGCAATTTCCTGAGTGCGGCCTAGCGACCTGGCAATGGCGAGATTGATGTAATTCACCGACGCGATGAAGACGAGAAAAAAAGCGGCAGCACTCATGATCAATACAAACGCGATACTTCCACCAGGTGGACCGCCTGAGGCGGGATCGTAGAGATGGATGTCATCAAGTGCAGTAAAGTCAATAGCCATGGGAAACCCTGCCAGATATTTCTCATTGTATTGACTGGCTATGGTGTTGAGCCGGGATTGTGAAAGTGGTTCAGTAGCAAGCACATAACTCGTATCGCGAATCATGATTCGCCCGGGTGCAGGATGCACAGCATCACCGGCGGCTTCTAGAAAGAGCAGTGCGTCATAGTCCCAGTGTGCGTTACCTGGCAAGTCTTCGAAGATCAGCCCGACTGTGTAGAGTTCATCGTCGATCTCCAGCGCCTCTCCCAGGAAATCGACAATCGTTGCGGTCGAGGCGCTTTCACTTGAGCCGTTCAGTGTGGCGTAGCGTTCAGCGAAGGAACGAGAGACCGCAATCGCCTGTGGGAAACCATTCAGATAGTCCACGCTGCCATGAAGAATGTCGTAGGAAAAGAGTTCAAAGATGTCTCTTCTTGCTTCAGCAATACTGGCCTCGAAATTTCTGACGTTCGCGTACTCAACCAGTGTTTCTTCACGAATGAAGAAAGTCGTATAGGCCTCAAGCTCCGGAAATTCCTGTACCAGAATTGAGCCGACTGTCGGTGTCGAGCGGGCAATACGGTTGTCCATATCACCAAAGGACATTTGCGTGTCGACTCGCAAGATGCGTTCATGGTTCTCATTAAAGCTGTCGTAGCTGAGCTCATAACGCACATAGAGCAACAAGATAAGACAGGCGCTAATCCCCATCGACAGACCAAGCAGGTTGATTAATGTGTTGGTTTTATCTCTGGCCAGATTGCGAATAGCGATCTTCATGTAATTGAAAAACATAGCTCGTATCCCGATGGTGTCCGATTGAGTAAATGAAAACTCTACGGTCGACAAATTACTCGCGCACAGTAAAGATCGAGTAAAGATTCAAACGAATAGTCAGTCTGGGAAGCTGAGCTCGGCGGGATGTAAGTTGGGAGGCCTAGAGAAAACCAGCTTGGGTAATCAAGGTCATAAAGAAGGACGAAACAGGATTCGGCTGAATAAGAAAAGGGGATCAGGATGAAACATCGAGAGTAATGATCATCGTAGTGCCGGAGTCTCCAGGACTTCTGGCGACAATATTGCCACCGAGCAGCTTCATGATTTCTCTGGAGATCGCCAGACCTAGCCCGGACCCGGCATGATCCTCGGCATCTCGGGCGCGCGCGTCGTCGAGACGATAGAGCCTCTCGAACACATTCTCCAACTCACTCTCAGGGATGCCAGGCCCCTGATCCTGAACTTCGATCTCAACTTGTGCAGGGTTTGCATCTAACAAGCTGGCAGTAATGAAAATGGTCGAATCTCGTGGTGCATATCGCACTGCATTGCTGAGTACATTAACCAAGACTTGCTGGAGACGGGCCGGATCGGTGTACAGGGGTGGAATAACTGATTCCAGCTCTTGTCTGACCGAGACATTTTGGGATTCCGGTTGAGCAGCCCGGATCGCCCCAGCAATGATGTCTTCAACCCGGCAAGTCTCTTTGTGAATAGGCATGCGTCCGTCTTCTGCCTTGATCAACTCAGACAGGTCTTCGATCAAGCGTTGCAGCTGCACTGTGTCTGACAGCAGAGTGCTCAATTGCTCCGGAGAATAAGTTGCTACGCCGTCTTGTAGGGCTTCCAGCTGGCAGCGCAGGCCGGTGACCGGTGTGCGCAATTCATGGGCGACATCGGTGATGAGTTTCTTTCTGAGATTTTCGTTTTGTGCCAATTTCAGGGACATGGCATTGAAACTCTCTGCCAGGGTGCCTAGCTCGTCTCGGCTTTTTATATCTACCGTGTAGCCAAGCTTGCCGTGCTTTATCTTCTCAGTCGCGGTGACCATCTTCTTGATCGGACTGGTGATTTGAAAGCCAATGAGGATGCCACCGCCGAGAGCAAGAAAGCCGATAGCAAGAGCGTAGTACATGACCCGAGTGTTGATTGATCTGACCACATGGCTATTGGCTGCGAAGTTTGGATCGATTGCGGAACCATCGAGATGTACCGGGGCGACTTTAATGACACTGGATGCGGCCAGGGCATCGTCCGTTGAGCCTGGTTGGTTGAGTCGATAACGCATGCTGACTTCACCGCTCGGTAGTGCACCCGGATCACTCCCAGACTGACTTAACAGGTAAACAGTCGCGATGTGTTCACCGTTGAGATTCAACGAGGACTGTCTGTTCTCAGGAACCGCAATGGTGACCACTTCATCGGAGTCAGGCATTCGCACATTTACCTGTGCGCCTTCGCTTGTCTGTTCGATTCCCCGAATCTCGATATCGTTCAATGTGGAGACCAGGCCTTCACCTTGAGCAGATTCGAGCAACAAGTCCTCGTTCTGTCCAAAAAAAGCTTCAGATATCAGGAGTTGCGAGAGAGTTTCCCAACCGCCCGACTCATACGCCTGAATAAGCTCTTCTACTTGTGCAGGGCCGATATCCATATCGGAGTTGATGCGAGTTGCTAAAATTCGCCACTCACGACTGGAGGAAAAAAACAGGGCAGCGAGTGCCAGCGCCAGCACCGTGCCTAGCAGCGCCATTAACTTGAAGTTCACGCTGATGCGCGGGCGAGCAATCATTGCAGCTCTTCCTTCGCTACAGAAGCCTCTGTCGCTGCTGCTTGTTTAAGTCGATAGCCATGGCCCACTACGGTTTCGATATAGTCTCCGTGCTGAGTGTCGGCACCGAGACGTTTCCTCAGATTGGAGATGTGGATGTCGATGTTTTTTGTCGTGCCTTCGTAATCATGTCCGAAGGCTCTCTCTATCAATTCATCACGGGTATAGACGCGCCCAGGTGTGCGCATGAGAATCTCCAGAATTTGAAATTCTGACTTGGTGAGTTTCACTGCGTTGCCCGCAAGCATGACCTCTTTGCTTTCACAGTGCAGGCTCAGATCACCGGCTTGCAGCACAGGATCAGAGACAGAACTGCTCTTGAGTCGGGCTCTGATTCTCGCCATCAGTTCCCGCGGGCTAAAGGGTTTGTAAACGTAATCGTCTGCACCCAGATCGAAACCCTTAAGCAGGTCCATTTCAGAGGCCAGGGCTGTGAGCATGATGATAGGGACATCGGATTCCTGACGAATGCGCTTGCACAGGGACTTGCCATCCATCTTTGGCAGCATCAGGTCGAGCAGAATCAGATCGTAGTGATTCGACTTGATCTTGCCATAAGCATCAAGCCCATTGGCTTCAACATCAACCTCGTAACCCTCTTGTTGCAGATACAACAGGAGCGTCCTACGGGTACTGTCGTGGTCTTCGACCAATAGAATGGATGCGCCCATGAATTAATGTCACCAGGGAAATGATTTAAGCCTGAATCAGTACAGTATCAGGAAAATTGCTGTCTGAGCTATTCAAAATCTCGTCAGATTCTAGCCAGAGATATGAGTCTGGGGCATAGAGGTAAAGATTCGGTAAAGAGCTTCAAGGCACGGGTTAGCTATATACACAGTGAATCAAATGTAGAGGGGTAATGATCAAAGCAAATAACCAAGAAAGCAAAATATTGTGGAACAAGCTTACTGAATCTTTACTTCTCTGGGATTCAATGTCTCCGAACCCAATTATTCCACAAGGAGACAACGATGATTTCACTACGACGACTTGTACAAACAGTGACTATCGCAATGACATTGCTGAGTAATTACGTACTGCCATTGCAAACGCTCGCGCAACCTTCCGGTGACGCATTACCCTTTCTCGGTCAGTGGGAGATGGTGAGTAATTCTTCCATGGGAGAGCAACAGATCACCATGCGGGTCAGCGCCGATCAAGGCAAAGTGGCGATTAACTGGGCCTCGGAATTGATGATGACGCGTAACAGTGGCGCCTCAACAGGAGGAAGCCCGAGTACCGCAGTCGTGTATCGGGCCCCTGGTTCGCAAGGTTCCGACCATAGTGCTGCTTTGCGCCGAGTAACAGAGATTGAAGATGTGCGTTGGACGGAAGAGGGAGAATCTTTCGTCCTGGAGTTTCAGATTCCAATCACGATTTCCCTGAACGGCAACGCGCAGACTATGCCTTTGAATACAACACTATACATTACGGGTGATGAGTTGACAGGCATATCGACCAGTGCCTTCTCACAATCTGAAATAATCGGTAGCAGAAAACATTAGTAGATCGTAGCAGCTACAGAGTGACCGCCAGCATGCGCCTATCGAACCCAATCCCTCATCGTTTGCTGATCCAGAAACGGGCTTTGCACTCGATGAGGGATTGGTAACTGATGGACGGAGAACGGGCGAGAATACAAGCTGGGAAGCTGGCGCTGAACGAGTTGACAGTCAGAGTATGAAGGACGAGTATGGGCTGAATTATTTTTGAGTTAGCAAAAGATCCACCTTCAGGCTTGATGCCTCGGCTCGCTCGTCATTCCACCGCTCAAAATCTGTCCACGGAAGGTTGCAAATAATGAGTCAGTTCCACCTCGCACAGTTAAATATCGCCAAGGCTCGCGCCGAAATGGATGATGACGTCATGTCTGGCTTTATGGCTCGTCTTGATGAAATCAATGAGCTAGCAGATCAATCGCCAGGATTCATATGGCGCCTTCAATCTGAAGAGGGTGATGCGACTTCTTTTCGCGTCTTTGATGACCCTCTGCTGCTCGTCAACATGAGTGTCTGGGCAGATGTCGACTCGCTAAAAGAATATGTCTATCGCACTGTGCATGTTGATCTATTGAAGGATCGTGATGCCTGGTTTCACAAGACAAGCTCAGCTCATCAGGTACTCTGGTGGATACCCGTCGGTCATATTCCCACATTGGAAGAGGCTAAAGCGAAATTGGAAATTCTGGAGCGAGACGGCCCAGGGCCCGAAGCATTTACGTTCTCCCGCCCGTATTCCCCAGAGCAATCCTGAAATTTCGGATTGAGGACACTATGATAGTTATCTATGGCTTGAGAGAGCATCTCGACCCAATCAAGGCCGAGCTGTCGGATGTCATACATGGCTGCATGCAGTCGGTTCTTGGCTTGCCGGAAGACAAGCGCGCCCATCGCTTTATTCCGATGAGCAAGGAGAATTTCTACTACCCCGGTGGCCGCAGTGACGCCTATACCGTCATCGAAATCAATATGATGGCCGGCAGGCAAGTAAACACACAGAAAGCCCTGATCAAGGCGCTATTTGCCGAGATTGAAAGGAATCTCGGCATTGCGCCAATCGATGTTGAGATAGTGATCAAGGAGCAGGCGTCGCATCAGTGGGGATTCCGTGGCATGACTGGGGATGAAGTTACTGACCTGAAATACAAGCTTGATGTCTAGCATGGGCCACACTCGAAATGCGAGAGGAGTAATCTGATTAGAAACGTCTAGCGGTTTACATCTAAGGGATTAGGTCAGGAAAGCACGAGTCACTCTTGCGATGCTTTCTGCTCTGAACATAAAACCGAAGGAAAACAAAGAGGAAAACAGAAAGGAGAACAAAGAGGAGAACAAAAATGCGCAAACTTGTGAAGCTTGCACCCTTCTCGCTGGCCAAACTACTTGCTGTCATTATGGCGATCGCGGGATTACTTGCAGGCATCTTCTACTCCTTCGGCGGCCTTGTTTATGAGCTGTTATACAGTACCCTCAATGCAGGTACGGCCCTGGCTTTTCTTGCCTTGATCGGTATGCCATTGTTATTCGCCGGTACTGGCTTCCTTGTCGGGCTGCTCGGTGCGCCTCTATACAATCTCTTTGCGCGAATGACTGGCGGTATAAACATAGATTTCGAAACTCACTGAGAGCCATACTCAAAGCAGGCCATCAGGCTGAGCTAATAAAAGTATCTGCATCTCTTCAGGGATGGATAAACACCATGACCGAAGCAGTACTGAGTCTGGTAGTCACTGCAATCCTGTTAATGGGGTCTCCCGGACCGGCGACCTTGTCTTTGGCGGCAACGGGTGCCACGGTCGGGTTCCGACGTGGTTGCCCCTTCTTGTTTGGCATCCTGTTGGGACTGGCTTTTGTAATCAGCGCGGCCGCAAGCGGTCTTGCCACCTTGCTCACAGCGTTCGAACAACTAGAGCTGGGCTTTCGGGTCATAGCGTCGCTATACATTCTCTACCTGGCCTACAAAATAGCGACAGCGCCGCTTCTCGCAACTGAGGAAGAATTGGTGCGCAGCGTGCCTGGTTTCAGAGACGGTCTGATATTGAATCTGATCAACGTGAAGGCCTATGCTGTCTTCCTGGCTATCTACTCTGGATTCTTGCTACCGTTTGACACGACCGTAGTCGCTTATTTCATTACCGGATTAGTTTGCTTCTCGATAGGCATTTTCGTTGACGTCATCTGGTTATGGATCGGAGACGCCATTCGACATTTGTTCGAAGATCCTCGGGCGGCGCGCAAGCTACGAGTCTCATTCGCTGTAGTCATGGTTGTGTCTGTAGGAATTGTATTACTTACTTGATCTTTGAATGCCGCCGGGTGTCCTGATATTTTCAATCATAAGATCAAACGAGTACATTGCGAGTTGATTCGTATTATGGAATATAGAGTATTGAACTGATGTATTGGGTGCGCATAGTATGAAACCTCTGCGATGCAATTCCCAATAGTCCGACTTCACTTGTGAGAGGCTCCCATGTTGCGAGATATTATCAATGTCCCTGTTTTTACACTGTTGGCTGTAATTTTCTCTCCAGTTTTGGTGGCACAATCTTCCAGTCATGATCATGCTGGGCATGAAAGTAGCCATGGACACTCTGATCCTGTCGTGAGTTGTATAGAATTAGCTTCACCTCCCTGGATAGGGTTGTCTGATTCTGACAGAGAGCTGATTGCTGTTTTAGAGGCGAACTTGCAAGACCTAAACACAACCCAGGCGGCGCGAGCTGCAGGATTCAGACCTTTAGGCGGTGATATTCCGAGTATGGGTGTTCACTACATAAGCCAGGAACGAACAAACAATGGAGTAAGAGCAGAGGAGCCAGATCATCTCTTGTTCGCGAGAATCGATGGTGAGGAACAACTGGTCGGTGCTGCCTATGCATACCTCGATACGGTAGATGCAGAGTTACCAAACCCTTTTCAATCAGATTTGGCCCATTGGCACGACCACCCAGAAATCGCACCACCAGGTCAGACTCTGCACATGCTGCATGTCTGGTTTGTTCCGTCTTCCAATGGGCCATTTGCAGGCATGAACTATTGGCTCTCTTTCAGGACACAAGATATTGCGCCCCCAAGCACTTGTTGGATGTCTGATCTCGAAACGGCGGAGCTAATCAAGCAAGTCGCTTTTGCACTAGCGCCTGCAAACAGCGTCCTTGAGCGTATGCTAACCAGGGGAAGGGGATTTTCCGGAGCCCCGGAAGTGCCATCTGAATATAGACTCACTCTACTTGAATCATTGAGCAAGGCAGCTATCGAGCAGGACAAAATAGCCTGGAAGCAAGCAGCCGTATTATTTCTGGCTGACCAATCGGAAGCGGAGCAGCAACGCAGCAGAATGTTTCAACGCATACTTACCAATGCGCAGATGTCGTCGGCAGAAAGAGAAGTGTTGAGTAATTAACTGAGAGAACGGCAATCACAAGGACGAGTTCTCAGAGATGAGCCGATTTATTCCTCGAAACAAGAACAGAGCCAAATCAGCAACTGAAAGCGCTGAGGCCGAGACTAAGTCAGAAAGTTCATCAAGCATTATTGTAGATAGAAGGCCTACTGCAAATTCATGGACCACTCTCAGATCTGCAACCGCAGGTTTAAGCACGACACAAATGAAGTTAACAAGTGAGCCTGATCATCAAGATATTCGAGATCTAAGGCCGACCTCCCAGATGAAAGTCTTCCAAAAAATGGATGGGCTAATCTTTGGAGGATTCGACGCAATGGCTGAGTTGGACGCTGTCGAAACAGATAGCGATACTGAAGAAGAGCTGGACATCGATTGGGATGGGTTTGATGCAGATGATTTGGTAGAAGAGGGCTTTTTCAACAACCATTTTGCTGATGACGAAGAAGCAGCGCGAGCTATTCATCAAAGACGAGACCTCGATGTGTGCACAGTGATAGATAATTTCTATAAAGACGCCTTCGTGGAAGAGATACGTAGTCGCAACAGTGAAGAGTTTTTTGATAACCGTGAAGGAGGAAATGTCTATTCCAGCGCACTCGCTGTCAACCTGTGGGAATTTCGTCGAGGTTCTGACGAAGCGGTTGAACGATCTATTGGTGTCAGATACGGCGTAGTCGGTGTCCAGACCATGGATAGTAATGATACCCCTTGCAGAGTACATGTTGTGACTCATTTGGATGGGATTGACAGGTAACTCAGGAAAATCCGATCTATGACATATGATGACTACAATCATTTCTGCGAATCACTTACTGGAACAAGCCATGTTATTCAATGGGGTGGCTGTCACGTCTGGAAGGTCGGCGGCAAAGTCTTTGCCATTGGTGGCTGGGGCGACGATGGAGAGCCGGCCTTTACGTTCAAGGCATCAGATTTGAATTTCAACGTGCTGAAAGATGAGCCCGGTTTTCGGGGTGCGCCCTATATGGCGTCACGGGGCCTGAAATGGATCCAGCAGACGGATGCTTCACCAGAAAGAGATGAAGCGCTGCTCTACTATCTTGGGGAATCCTACAAAATGGTGGCCGCAGGCCTGAGCAAGAAACTGCAGCGCGAGCTGGGCTTGCTGGCTGATTAGTGCTCATATCGGGAGGGCGATTCGTCATTCCCGGAGTTAATGCGTTTGTTTACCGAAGTGTAATTGCTGAACGACCGTTTACGTGCGATCTTTCGACCCATAAAATTTCGACCATTCCAGGATCGGATGCACAGCAAAAACGGAGTTCACATGCGCAAGTTCATTTTCATCGCTCTCGTCTTTTCAGCTCAATTCAGTCTCGCTCAGCCTGCTGTGGATATCGTCGTCCAGGGTGATGACAGCAATCCGTCGCTGATGTTTCTCCCCGGCTTTACAACACCAGGCTCTGTCTGGGATGCGACTATCGAGCAACTGCCTGGTGAGTATCGTACTCATGTCGTTTCCTATGCCGGTTTCGCCGGTATGGCACCTATTGAATTGCCCTGGTATGACTCTTTGACTGAAGAGTTGCTGGCCTATATCGATGCAAATGACCTCCAGAACCTGACCATTATCGGACACAGCATGGGTGGTACTCTGGCACTGGAGCTCGCAGTGGAGCGTCCAGAGCAGATCAGTGGCCTGGTACTAGTCGATTCCTTACCCAACATGCTTGCGGTGGTGATGCCGGGTGTGACCGCGGATCAGCTATTCCTGGAGAGCCCCTATAACACGCGCATGCTTGCGATGACTGATGAGCAGATGGCGGGAATGGCACAGATGCAGGCGCAGACTATGGCGATCTCAGAAGAGCATCACGCACAGCTGGCTGAGTGGATAATGGTCGCGGATCGTGAAACCTATGTCTATGGCTACACTGAGTTGCTCAAACTCGATCTGCGTGGCGATCTCGACAGGATTAAAGCGAGGGCACTGGTATTGGGAACATCCTTTCCTGATGTTGATGCGATACGCTCAAATCTCGAGAGCCAATATGACTTGTTGGAGAACAAGCGTATCGTTCAAGCCGAAACAGCGCGGCATTTCATCATGCTGGATGAACCCGACTGGTTCTATGCACAGCTGACGGAGTTTCTGCGCAACTAGGCTAGCTGTGCATTCTTCCTCGTGCCGCAGAGAGAAATATCCCGGGCACGCAGATTCCCGCCGCAATTAAAAAGCACAGTCGAATTGCCTGAGCGAGCTGGGCCTGGTTGCTGTCGTAAATGAGCCGGTCACCAATGACCACTGCCATAGCGAAAGCGACCAATACCATGCTGCCGAGCTGACCGAGTATTCGAGTAGTCGCCATCGCGGCCGAGGCAGATCCATAGTCCTTGCTGCCAACACCGCCCATGATGGCGTTGGCATTGGGTGAAGAAAACAGACTGAAACCAACGCCCGTCATGAAGAGTGTGGCTACTACAATCCAGGTTGCGCTGTCAGCGTTCAGCGTACTGAGCAGAAATAAACCCAGTGCAGTGAGTGCCATGCCGACAGTCGCCAGCACTCTGGGTTCCATCCGGTCTGAAAGACTCCCTGCTGCAGGGGAGATGAGTGCCATCGTTGCCGGCTGAGTAATCAGAATCAGGCCTGCTAGCGATGCGCTGAAGGCCTTCACCTGTTGCAAGTAGAGACTGATCAACACCGTGTTCGCATAGGTGGCGGTATACATGATCATGGATGCGCCACAGGAACGCGTAAAGATGGGATTGTTTACAAAGAGCCTGATGTCCCAGATTGGATTGTCCTTTTTCAATGCATAGCGTACAAAGACGATCAATCCCAGCAAGAATAGTGCGAGGAGTGGCCAGCTCAAGGCTGATGGGAAAAAACTAACGCCAATACACAGCAGTGCTATCGTGCCGGAAAAGAGAATGCCGCCGGCCAAGTCGAAGTCTTGTGCCAGTCCCAGCCACTCTTCGCGTACATACCACAGACCAATAGCCAATACGATGAGCGCGAGAGGAATGTGCAGCAGGAAGTTGGCGCGCCAGCCAAAGAGGTCAGTGACGATGCCGCCGAGTAGTGGTCCAGTTGCCAATCCGACATACACAGTGGCGACAACCAGGCCAATCACTTTGCCGCGTTGTTCTTGTGGAAACACCGAAGACACGATTGCCATCTGTGTGGCATACACCATGGCCGCGCTTACGCCCTGTAGAAACCGTCCCGCGATAAGCATGCTTCCGCTAATAGAGAGAGCGGTGAATGCAGATGACAGCACGACAGCTGAAGTACCGAGAAGGAAGAAGCGCTTGCGACCCCGGGCATCGGCAAGCCTGCCGAATATGAGAATAAACATGGCGCTCGCCATCAGATAGGCTAAAGGGACCCAGCTTAGCGCAACGGCAGAGAGTGAAAAATTCTCACCGATAGTTGGCAATGCCACATTGGTGGCTGAAAGCATCAACGGGGTGGCGAACGCATTCAGTAACACCATGAGCATTACTCGACGTTGCAGGGTTTTGTTATCTGACTGCTTGCTTGTTGGAGCTTGATCGCCGGTTTCTGGCGGAGACGTTGTAGTGGAGAATTGTGTGCTTGTGGCTTTGGATGAGTGGGTAGCAGAATTGGTGTCGGATGAGTTCATGGAAAGGAGAAGATAGCAGATCAGGCCGTTTGTTTCCTGCTTTCTGAGACGGAATCTGGTCAGAACAAGACTGCTCACATTACTTGCATTGTTTGCAGCAGTGAAATCCTGTACATTATTTTTTACTTTTCATTCCTTCTCTGCGATCAGCGTATCGCTTAACTTCTTGTTGTTCTAGATTGCGGTACTCGACTATGGAAAAGCTCAATGGCCAGGCACTCGGACTAGGCTTGTGTTTTTTCGTAGTCTTCTGGATAGTCTTCGATAGTCTAGCGCTTGGTATAGCCCTGGGCGTTGCCTTGGGTGCTGCATTCCACTCGACACCCACGCCAACTTCCGCAAAAGATACTTGTCTCGACGAATCGAATTCAGGTGCTCAGCACGACATTCCAGTTGATGGTGGTACAGATGAACAGCGAGAATCAAGGGAAGAGAATCAGGGAAAGACCAGAATCTAATCCAAGCCCAAAGTCAGGGAGGACTACAGATGCAAAACCCCTCGCAAGTTCATTTTCCCTTTCATCGCAAAGCCAGAATCTTCTTGCTGATGTCATTGTTGGCATTGTTTCTTAATGCCTGTGCGACCCAGCCTGAAAGCGGCTCAGATGTACCCGGTTTTCTAAGTGGCTTGCTGCACGGATTCCTGATCTTCTTCAGCCTGATTGGCAGTCTCTTCATGGATATTCGTATCTACGCCTATCCCAACTCGGGCTGGCTCTATGACCTCGGTTTCTTCATCGGCGCTATGGCGGTACTGGGTGGCGGCGGTGCGGGCGCCAACAAAAAGAAGAAGAAAAAGAATCGTGAGAGCAAAGTTGAGAAAGAGAACGATGAAGAACACGATTGAAACCTTGCTGACAGGGATCGAATAGGGCACAACACTTCTTCGTACACAGCGATGTAAGCAATGGGTAACGAATCTTCCGCGGCTCCAGGATTACGACTCGGCACAACAGTTATTTACGTTGATGATGCCATCAACGATGTGAAACAAACGCTGGATTTTTACTCTGCGGCATTTGGTTTTCCCATTCGGTTCTATGATGAGAATTTAAAGTTTGGTGAGCTCGATGCCGGCACGGGTGGAATCATGTTTGCGTCGAAAGAGGCGGGTGAGTTCATGGCAGGATCGGTGTTTACAGAATGGTGTGCTGAGCGACCGACGAATGTTGAACTAGCTTTGCTGACCGACGATGTTCAGTCAGCCTATGAAAGGGCTGTCGCAGCAGGCGCCAAGTCAGCCCAGGAACCCAAAACCTACTCCTGGGGCCAAACCGCCGCTTATGTAATTGGCTGCGACGGAACCCTGGTCGGTATTCTTACTCCACCACCTGCAAGCACTTAGGAGGAGCCCAAGTGAAAGGCAAAATCGTTAAAGCGGATGAGGGCAGAGATTACGAAATGGGCCGCATGTCGGCGCGTTTTATTGTTGATGGTGATGAGACCGGCAACAGAACCTCAGTGTCTGAATGGTGGTTGGAGGCCAATACTCAAGGTCCGCCCATTCATAGCAATCCTGAAGACCATGTGTTCTATGTGTTGGCTGGTGAACTGTCGGTGTATCTTGCGCCGGATTGGCATACTGCCACAGCGGGGAGCACGATTTTTATTCCCGGTGGACTCGAACATGGCTTCGAGAACCGGAGTGATGAACGCGCTGGTTTCCTTAACATCAATAACCCAGGTGGCTTCGAAAGCGAAATGCCCGACATAGTCACCTGGTTTGCTGAAAACCCTCCCGGAGACGCACGCTAAGACGTCGATCGTGACAGAAATGGGTCAGTCCCAAGTTCGCAACAAGTCAGGAATAGGGCAGGGAACACAGCAATAAATTTCAATCAAAGAGGCGCAAGGATTCGCAGTGAGTACCTACATCATACTGCTCAGGGGCATCAACGTTGGTGGTAAAAACAAACTACCAATGAAAGACTTCAAGGCAGCACTCGGCGAACACGGTTTCGAGAATGTGCGCAGCACTATCCAGTCGGGTAATGTGCTGTTGGACAGTGACAAGCGTTTGCAAGCAGATACCATCGCCGATTTAGTTCAAACCAGATTCGGCTTCAGGCCCGATGTACTTCTACTCTCGGTCGCCGACTTTTCTACGGCACTCGCGAATTGCCCTTTCTCTGAATTTGAAGGCAAGACAGTCCATTTCTATTTTTGTGCGGACAAGCCATCGTTGGATGAGGCGCTCCTCAATAAACTCAAAGTAGAGAGTGAGAGTTATTCACTTAAAGAGAAAGTCTTCTACCTGCATGCACCAGATGGAATCGGCAGATCCAAATTGGTTGCCAATATAGAAAGGGTGCTCAATTGCCAGGCGACTGGGCGTAATCTCAATACCGTTCTTAAAGTGAAGGAATTACTTTGAGTATGACAGTGGAAAGGATAGGTGATTTCACTCTGACCTGGGGTGAATCATTGTTGTGGGACGATCAAAAGCAGCGTCTCTACTTTGTCGATTGCGATGGCGGGAAGTTGCTGTGGTTGGAAGATGCCAGCCTTCCACTACACAAGGTCATGACGCCCTCTATGCCTACCGGTCTCGCTCTGACAGATGCCGGGCAAGTACTAATTGCATTGGAAGACGGTTTCTATGTATTCGATCCGGACAATGGTTCCGGCAGGCTTGAACAGTTAGTCGACTATCCGGCTGGAATTGGGCGCCGGGCAAACGACCTAACGGTTGATTCGGCCGGCGCTATTGTCACAGGCTCGTTGAACGAGAAAGAGTGCGGCTCTTATTGGCGTTACTCTTCCCAATTGGGCTGGCAGCAGCTCGATTCTGGTATTACTAACACCAATGGGCCTGTCGTGTTGGGCGACGGTGAACAATGTACTCTGGTGATCGCGGATACTCCCGCGCAAAAGCTTTTTACCTATGATTATTTTCCAGCGAGCGGTGTGGTCGAAGACAAACGAGTTTTTGCAAACACCAGTGAACTGAATGGCGCTCCCGATGGAGCCTGTGCTACAGAAAATGGCGAAGTCCTCAGTACACTACTCGGGCCAGGATTAATTGCACTCTACTCTGAGTCCTCAGCAGACGATTCAGTCAGGACGATAGACACTGGAGTGGGTTTACCGAGCGATGTCTGTTTTGGCGGTCCTGGTCTTGATCGCCTGTTCGTCACCAGTATCTCAGTGAAATGTTCCTACGGCGAACCAGTAGGCGCCATGTCAGGAGGCTTGCTGGAAATTCATGGCACAGAACTAAAAGGGCGCCCCGAACACAGATTTAAACTCGGCTAGTCGTCTAAAGCAGTCAAAATTGAGGAGTATTTGATGACGCATTCAAGAGTATTAAACATCCTGATTATTTGTTTGGTATTCCTGCACTCCGGAGCGCGTGCACAATCCGATGCAATTACTGAGAGTAAACCATTCAAGATAATAGCGTTTGATGCATTTCCTATATTCGATCCTCGTCCAATTGTTGCCAGCATCGAATCAGCATTCCCTGGGCAAGGAATCACTATTTGGAACGCGTGGAGAACACGATTGTTCGAGTATCAGTGGCTTAGAGCGCTAGGGGGTCAATACGAGAATTTTATGCATGCAGCGAACGCAAGCCTGGAGTTTGTAGCCATGGATATTCAGTTGAATCTCGACCCTGATATCAGGAACGAGATACTAAATGAGTTTATGAACTTGAAGCCGTGGCCTGATGCTGCCGAGAGCATTTCTCAACTACGCTCGCAAGGAGTAAAACTTGTTTTCTTGTCGAATATGACTGAACAAATGTTGCTTCGCGGCTTGGAAGACTCAATTCTGCAAGATCATTTTGATGCGATATTGAGCACGGATAGTGCGTCCACATACAAGCCTGCCGCAGATGCCTATTCGATAGTGCTGGATCGGTACGACGTCAGCCGCGAAGAAGTGCTCTTCGTTGCCTTTGCAGGTTGGGACGTGGCTGGGGCCAAATGGTTCGGTTACCCAACGTTCTGGGTTAATCGTGCTGGCGCAACGCTGGAGCAATTGGGAGAAATACCCGATGGTCAAAGTCAGGGATTGGCAGGTCTGGTTCAGTTTGTTCGTGAGCATCAATCCGGATTTTAGTAAGTAGATGAGAGGAGACCATTAGTATGTTGAGCTATATCACTATTGGCACAAACGACTACGACCGCGCCCTGGCATTTTATGACAATCTGTTCACCTTACTCGGAGGAGAGAGGAGCTTTCCAGCACCGACAGGCCAGTTTTTCGGATTCGGCGACGGCACTCTGTTCGGAGTGTTCAGGCCGGAGAATGGTCAAGCGGCAAGCGGTGGAAATGGCACCATGTTCGCCTTCAAAGTGTCATCGCCCGATGAAGTACATGATGTCCATGCCAAGGCGATCGCTTTCGGCGCCAGTGACGAAGGCGAGCCTGGCCCGCGTGGAGACCGAGGTTTCTACGGGGCGTATTTTCGTGACCCCGACGGTAACAAGCTCTGTGTTTATCACATGTAATTCAAAATGACCGATATAGGTTGTAGGTCCAGCACAAGTCCATAAACTTTCCGAGGAGAGTCTTATGAAACATATCTACACACACGACAATATCGCAGTACTACATTCGGTGAAGAATATCCTCGCGATGCACGACATCGAGGCCTTTGTGAAAAACGAACACTCCATTCCCATGAGTGCGCGACACGGCATAGAAAATACCTTTCTCGAGCTGTGGATTCTCAACGACCAGGACTACGAGCGAGCCAGTGCGGTCATTGAAGAAGAAGTGGATAACGTCGAGCCCGGGGAAAGCTGGGACTGCCCAAATTGTGGTGAAGAAAATGAGAGTTCTTTCGAAATGTGTTGGAGCTGCCAACATGAGCCTTAACGTCATTAGTTCTGACTATGCCTGAACAGGATCAACATAAAAAAGTCGCATTGATCACCGGGAGTGGACGCGGCATTGGCGCGGCCACGGCGGAGTTGTTCGCAGACCATGGCTATGCGGTGTGCGTCAATTATCGCAACAACAAGGCTAGAGCCGAAGAAACCGTCGCCGCCATAGAAGCCAAGGGTGGTGACGTCTTGTTGGTACAGGCAGATGTTGCCCTGGAAGCTGACGTGCAACGATTGTTTGCCGCGGTCGAAGCAAAATGGGGAGCGCTTTCAGTGCTGGTAAACAATGCAGGCATTCTCCATCAGCAAAGCCGCCTGGATGAAATGACTGCGGATCGAATCGATGCCGTACTCGCCGCCAATGTGCGCAGTTGTCTGCTTTGTTGCCGAGAAGCGGTTCGACACATGTCGACCCGACACGGCGGAGGGGGAGGCGCTATTGTTAACGTGTCTTCCGGCGCTTCGCGAAGCGGTTCCCCCAAAGAATATATTGACTATGCGGCCAGCAAGGGTGCGGTGGACACGCTTACTGTCGGTCTGGCAAAAGAAGTCGCGGATGAGGGCATTCGGGTCAACGCAGTTCGACCAGGCTTTATCTATACGGATATCCATGCCGACGGAGGAGAGCCCGGACGCGTAGACAGACTTGCCGAGAGAATTCCAATGAAACGTGGTGGGCAGCCTGGGGAAGTCGCAGAAGCGATCTACTGGCTCGCATCCAGCAAGGCCAGTTTCGTGACCGGCACATTCATTGATGTGACCGGCGGACTCTAGATGCATCATCCCAAGAGGAAATCACCCACCGATGCCTTACGATGATCGCTATGATGACCTGCCGGATGTTCGTGATGGTCTGAATAAGAAAGAACGCATCATTCTCTACTGCTTGAAGAAAACCCAGGAAGAATTTAAGGGCAGGAACGTTCCTACTATTACACTGTATGGACGCGTGGTGGAGATGATCGATATTTCCCAGGAAGAATTTCAGATAATCCTGTCCCGCATGACCGGGCTAACACGAAATACAGATATGTAACGTCAGACTCGCCTGAGGCGTTCCGATTATCCGGGATGACTCACGAGTACTGAAGCAATTCGACTACAGCACTGGATAAAACCATGATCAAGGGGCTCCATCACAACGCCTACCGATGCCGGGATTCAGAAGACACCCGGCAATTCTATGAGGATTTTCTCGGGCTCACTCTCCTGCACGCGTTTGAGATCACCACCACGATTACAGGAAGAGAGAGCAAAGTATTGCATAGCTTTTTCCAGATGGCCGATGGTTCTTTTCTGGCGTTCTTTGAAGAGCCAGCAGAGCCTTTTGAATTCAAAAAACAACGGGATTTCGATCTGCACATCGCTCTCGAAGTGGACTATGAGCAGTTGCTTGCCATGAAAAAGCGAGGCGAGGATGAAGGTATCGAAACTCGTGGGATTTCAGATCACGGTTTTATTCATTCGATTTATTTTCGCGATCCAAATGGTTATGTCATAGAGCTAACGGCCCGTCTACCAGACGAAGAAAAAGCGGCCTTCAATGCTGATCACGCCAAGGCTGTCCTGCAAAAGTGGCAGGAGACCAAGCCCACAGCAGACGCCGGCGAAAATAACGCCTGATTCTCTCCCTGCTTTTCCCTCGTCTTGATCAGGCAAATGTGGCATATAGTACTTATAGCCAAGGGTATTGGTGCCGCAATGACCACGAGATACGAGATACACTCGGAATCTGGAATCACGATCATCACCATGAACTTCGAAGTGACTCGTGATGATCTGATCAGCGCGCTCGGAGAAGTCGTGGAGAGCTATCCTTTTGAGCGCCGCTTGTGGGACATGAGCAAAGTTGAGTTCAATCTCAGCACTGCTGAAATGCGTGATGTTTCTGATGTCAGCAAGCGCCTCATCACCACACCCAATCGTGTTGCGTTCGCCGTAGGGGATCCGCTGGCGTACGGCAAGATTCGACAATTTATGGTGTATCGGGAAGGTGACCTCACCGTACCTGGCGTCTTCAACACGCGGGCGGCAGCCTATGACTGGCTGTTGGGGGAACAGTTCGCGAACACGGTGTTGAGCCCTGCCTGATGGTGGTAGCAGAGCTTGCTTGAATTCGCAGGGTTGTTTACTCCAAGTAAAGTACTGACACATCTCAGCAGTAGACTTGCCCGTGAGCCCCCGCTATTCTCCTGACACATGAAAAAGCCTCTCATCATTCTAGCCAGTACAAGCTTGTTGCTTTCACTCTCGCTGCGTGCGAGTGCACAACCCGAAGCCCAGACTTCCAACGTGCCTGCCAACATTCGAGCCATGATCGAACAGAGTCAGGCTGGCAGCGCCTACGAATCAATGGCGCGCATGCAGGTCGATGTGCAATTCGGTGAATTCCTGGCCGAGCTAGCGAGTGATCCAGCACAGCGCCAGCGCGTCGAAGAGAGCCTGATCACCGTGATCAGCGATCGAGCTGAACTGAGTGCGGAAGTCGCCAGCGGTGGTGGCAATGCGGCAGAGTTGGAAACCCTTAGTAGCTATGCCTACCTGCGCGCTCAGCTTGCACCCCTGTTGAGTACTCCACAGCTTCGTTTGTTGGATGAACAGCAGGGCGCCGTTGCCGAGCGTAATTTACGTCGAAACTACGGTGAACAGCTTGCGCGTGTTGGCCCCGACGTTACTGAAGCCAATCGGGAGATGGTGCTGGATATTCTGGTTCCTCACATGTTGTTCCGTGAAGAAAATTCGGAGCAACGCAATCAGTTGGCGCCAGACGAGATCGTCAATCAGCAGCTCATGTCTTTGCGCGATGCCCGTGAAGAATTGCAATCACGTCTTACTGGTATTCAGCTTGAGCAGGTAAACACTTTCTTCAATCAGATTCGGTCCAATCTTTTTCTGAATCAGTCGATGTACGACGCTGCTCGATAATTGATTATCAATCTGTGCACTGTTGCTGGCGAAGCCTGACGCGTCGCCCTCAATTCTGCTGCCACTTTGGCAATCTATCCAGCCTGACATACTATGGGACGAACATGTCTCAAGGGGGCGTCATGTTGTCAGTCAGAAAGTCACTGCATTATTCACTGTTCACACTCGTTCTGGGATTCGCCACAGGAGCGGTCTATGCCGCATCCGAGAGTCCACCTCAAGTTACCGCGATTACCAACGTTACGATCATCGATGCGGTTAACGCAGTGCGGCCGAGCCAGACTGTTGTTTTCAGCGGCGACGAAATTACCGCGGTACTCCCTGCGGATTCGGATTTCGAAGCGACACAAATTATCGATGGCACGGGCAAGTATCTGATTCCCGGTCTCTGGGATTTTCACGTCCACCTCAGCTATGAACCCGCACTGACACCCGCGATGTCAGAATTGTTTCTTGCCTATGGCATTACCAGCGTACGCGACACCGGGGGTCTGCTAAGTGAGGTTTTGCCTGTGGTGGAGAGCATGCGTGCGGAAGAATCGATCGCACCCCGAGTCTTCTACGCAGGTCCTCTGCTGGACGGGCAGCATGTGGTTTATGACGGCAACGGCCGTCCGGAGATTGGTATCCAGATAGAGTCGGTTGAAGAAGCACAAGTTCGGGTGCGAGAGCTCCATGAGCAGGGAGTGAGCTTCATCAAAGTCTACGAGATGGTCAGTCCAGAAGTCTTTGCCGCTTTGGTTGCCACTGCAAATGAGTTGGACTTACCGATCGATTCCCATGTTCCCCTGTCAATGCGTGCGCGAGTCGCAGGTGCACAGGTCAGTTCGATCGAACACTTGCGCAACATAGAAATGGATTGCGCAGCCGATGCCGAAGCACTCCATACTGAACGTCTTGAACGATTGGCAAACCCGGACAACTTATCCGGTGCCGATTTGCGAGCCAGCCTGCACAGTCTGCAGCGATTGCCTGCGGTGGCCAATTATGATGCAGCCGAATGTGACACGGTTATTGCTGCATTGGCAGAGACTGTGATGGTCCCAACGCTGCGCCTTAACTCATTCAATCTCTCACCTGCCTGGGAGCGCAATGATTTTGAAGATGCACTGTTGAGATTGCCTGCGGCAGTACTGGAATCGTGGCGATCACAAGCTGCGCTTCGTTCATCATTACCTGCTGGCGATACACGGTTTGCAGAATGGAGCCTGTTTCTGACACAGAGAATGCACGAGGCCGGTGTGCCGATTGGTGCAGGAACTGACACCCCGATAAATTTGTCGGTTCCTGGCTACTCCTTACATTCGGAATTGCAAATGCTGGTACAAGCGGGGCTGACACCATTGGAAGCTCTGGAGGCGGCAACACTGGTGCCCGCACGTTATTTTTCGCTGGAAGATCGCATGGGTAGTGTCGATGTTGGCAAGGTCGCCGATATGGTGCTGCTCAATGCCGACCCACTGGAAGATATTTTTAACGCGCGCATTATCGACAGGGTGGTGAGCCAGGGACGCATCATTCGCTGAAGCCGTGTCCTGAGAAGTAAGTAAGATGATGACTCGTACAAGACAAACTGCTGCCGAGCTAGCAATCAGTGACAGCGGGGTGTTGGCCGGTCTGTGCAGATTCGACGCGACAGTAGTCAGCACGATTCTGGTGGGGTTGGATACCGGTTCCAGCGACATCGATATAGTCTGTTCGTTTCAATCCATCGACGATTTTGTCTCAGCCGCAAATTCGCAATGTGAGCACTTCTCACAATTCTCACTCAACAGGAAACAAGACGTTGTGATTGTGCGTTTTGTCTTTGCTGGGTTCCCTTTCGAAATTTATGCCTGCCCATTGCCTGTCTCAGAGCAAGCGGCTTACCGCCACTTCAGAATAATGCAAAGACTTGTTGCACTTGGCGGTGAACTTTTCCAGGAGAAGGTGGTGGCCTTGAAGAACTCCGGACTAAAGACTGAACCTGCAATTGCCAGCACGCTCGGTCTCACCGGCGATTCCTCCGCCGATCTCTCCACTAATCTCCCCACCGATCCTTACGCCGCAGTGTTAGAGCTGGAAGGACTCTCTGACGAGCAACTCAGAGAGTTGTTAATCCAGGGTTAATTTTCGAGCCCGATTTTCGCGATTTTCAGTGAAAAACCGCCATCCCATTAACACCGGGTTCAGTTACGTACGCCAATAATAGACTCCACGGTACAGCTCTGAGCATCTGCCCGGAGCCAACAAGAAGCCGGAGGAGAAGAAAATGAAATCAAGAACGTTTGGTTTTTTCGCAGCAGCATTGTTCATGTTTGCCAGTGGCACTGCCCTGGCCGATCACAGTGGTGGCTGGAGACTCGGCGAGCGAGTGGATGGCGGCTACGCAATCTATCATCGTGGATATCGCGTTCCCGGTTCCGCAGTGGGTCTTGGCGATGGCTGGGTGCTGGGAACCAAGCGAGAGAGTGGTGGCTATGCAATCTATCGCTGGAACGGCCGTGATTGGGATCAGGCCCCGGGCGGCGCGGTAGAGATAGGTGGCACATACCGACGTCCATGGGTTGTTAATAACCGTGGCCAACGCTTCACCTGGAATGGTTATGACTGGGAAGCAGATTTCCGTGGCTACCGAGGTAACAATCACCATCGTGACCGCAATGATCATCGCTATGGCTCCAACCGCCATCGCAATGACAATGTATGGAGATACTTCGGGAGAGATTTCGATAACTTCCGTTTCGGCAGAGATTCCCACCGCGACTATCATCGTGACCGGCACGATCGCGGCTACCGAGATCGCTCGGATAGACGAGGAACCCGTTGGTAGGATGGCTACGATGAAGTCCTGAGGTTCTTTCGAAGGCGATCTCCGAAAGGCGGTTCCTCAAAAGGCGGTTCCCCAAATGGCGGTTCCCACAAAGGCGAGAGTACAGTAGGCTCTCGCCTTTGTTTTTTCTAAATCCGCAAGAATCGGAACAGGGAGTCTCCATGGAGGAATTGGCCAGCAATCAGTGTTTCGGTGGCAAGCAAGTGCGCTGCAAACATTTCTCAACCTCACTCTTGTGTGAGATGACCTTTTCAGTTTTTCTCCCCGAACAGCTCGCCTCCGGCGCAGACATCAAACTGCCCGTACTCTACTGGTTGTCCGGATTGACCTGTAGTGATGAAAATTTCGTACAGAAGGCGGGTGCGCAACGCATCGCGTCCGAGCTTGGGCTCATCATCGTCTGTCCTGACACCAGCCCGAGAGGCGAGGACATACCTGACGACGAGAATGGCGCCTATGATCTCGGCAAGGGGGCAGGGTTCTATTTGAATGCGACAGAAGAACCCTGGGCCAGGAACTACCAGATGACTGACTACATCGTAGAAGAGTTGCCCGAACTGATTGCAAAGAAATTCCCCGTAGATTCGGAGAGACAGGGAATTGCTGGTCATTCCATGGGCGGTCACGGCGCGCTCAGTATCGCCCTTAAGAACCCGGACAAATTTCAGTCTGCCTCAGCCATCGCGCCGATATGCTCACCAACGAGATGTCCTTGGGGCCAGAAGGCACTGCAGGCCTATCTAGGCGACGACACTGGGCAATGGGCAGACTATGACACGGTCGAGTTAATCAAGCGCTGTACCCACCCTGTGCCAATGCTGGTAGATCAGGGCCTGAATGATGAGTTTCTCAAAGAACAGTTAAAACCGGAGCTATTGGTTGAGGCCTGCAACACCGGTGGCTATCCGCTGAGTTTCAATCAGCGTCAGGGTTATGATCACAGTTACTTCTTCATCGCGACGTTTATCGAAAATCACCTGCGCTTTCATCACGGCATTCTCAGTCTCGGTTTGTAGTGCGGGAGTCGCAGAAAGAAAGGCGCGGCGCCTGTTAAATCGCCCACCAGATAATAAAGCCACAGAAGACAACCAATGCCTGACTAAGATGGTCGCTGATCGCGAAGATTAATGGATCTTCGTGCAGACTCCCTGCGAGCGCAAAACGCCAGATTCTCCAGAGCAGCAGGCCTAGCAGCGGCACAATCAACCACAGTAGCATTGGGCTACTATAAAGACCGCGCGTGTAGTCATCATTGATGTAAAAGACGAACACCGTCACCGCTAAAAAATTTGCGATTGAACCGACCGACGTCAGCAGATTGAGATTGCCCTTGTGGTAGGCGCGGCCGCTCAATTTGTCGGCACGGTCGCTGTCGCGATTGATGAGTTCAGTCACACGCTTGACGATTGCCAGGCCGAGGAACAGGCACAGGGAAAACCCTACCAGCCAGAACGAAGCGGTGAGTTCCACTGCGGCGGCACCAGCATAAATACGCAGCGTATACAGGCCGGCTAGCACTGCAACATCCACCAGGAACAATTTTTTCAGCCGCAGACTATAGGCCGTCGTCAGTAGCCAGTAGAGCAAGAGAATAGCGGCAAATCCGGTCGGTAGCAGAAGTGCCAGTGCGAAGCTCAGTAGCAAGAGCAGCGGTGCGGTAAGAATTCCGATGGGCAGAGCCAGCTCACCAGACGCGAAGGGTCGATGGCATTTGCTGCTGTGCAGCCGGTCATTGTGCAGGTCCACCAGATCATTGAGCAGATAGACACTGGACGCACAGAGGCTGAAGCTGGCAAAGGCCAACAACGCCTGAAACAGGGCCGACAAGTCGTTAAGTTGATGTGCCAGGAGCAGGGGCAGAAAGATGAGCCCGTTCTTCAGCCATTGGTGGGGCCGAATCGCACGCCACAGCAGCCGGGACGTCTGGTTTGGCGGGTCGAAACACTGGATATGCACCGACGCTGGGAGCTTCTCGGCGAGGGTTTCCGGGCAGTTCACCAGGATTGCCTCATCGGCTTCCTGCCACACAGCCACATCTGCAGTTGAATTACCGGCATAGGCAAACGCCTGATCGTTGTTCAATTGCTGGATGCGATGGAGTTTATTTGTAGACTTCAGATTCTCAGCATCGTCACTGCCGATGACCGCGTCGAAGACCTGGAGATAATCACCGACAGAGTTGACCAGGTTCTGATTAGAAGCTGAGATCAATACCAGTCTTCTACCATGGCGCTTTTGTGTCTGCAGGTATTCCCAGAATTCGGGATTGAGAGGCAAATGCGTGACCGGGATGCTCACTCGTTTTGCGATCTGACTTTTTAAATAAGCAAGTCCCTTGCTCATCCATATTGGGATAAGTGCCAGGTATAACAGATTGATCTTGAGCAATTCAATCAGGCTTTCAAATGAGATGTCCGATTTGATCAAGGTGCCATCGAGATCGACGTACAGCGTTGAGCTGCCAACGTCTGCTGAGGCGCTGTGCTGTAGGGAATTGTCGGACACGGTCTTTAGAATTTCAGGCGCTTGAATACAAAGTCTGGAATCGATCTTACCACCGCCATAATAAGACGCCAGTAGCCTGGTGCATACACCGTGTGTTGCTGTTTGTGGACGGCGCGTAATATTTTTGCGGCCACCTGTTCAGGGGTCGACCAGAGCGGGCCTTTTTCCAGATGTGCGGTCATCGGAGAGTCCACGAGGCCGGGCCGGATATCGATGACGTGTACACCGAAAGGCAGGAGCCTGCCCCGCAGACCTTGCAAATAGGTTGACACCAGAGACTTGGCAGCTCCATACACATAGTTTGGTTGTCGACCTCGATCGCCTGCCACTGAGGTGACTACGGCGAGAACGCCATGCTGCTGAGTCTTCAATGCCTCGGCGAAACGGCCAGCCAGTGCAACCACACTTGTGCCATTCACTGCCAACTCACGCTGGGCCATTTCAAAATCGGTTTCACACTGATCCTGGTCAGGTAGTGAACCATGACAGATCAGGACCAGATCAATGCGCTCAAGCTGCTTGCAGGCTTCGTCTACGAGACCGCCATGGGCCTCTCCGTCGAGCACATCCAGGGTATGACGATGCACCGCGCCTGCGCCACGTACCTCCAGGTCTGTTCCAAGAGTATCGAGTGCCTCTGTATTACGTGCCACTAGCAAGAAGCTGTGTCCCTGCTCTGCGTAACTGCGCGCAGTGGCTTTGGCGATAGCAGAAGTGGCACCTATTATGACGATGTTCATGCGCCTGATTGTCTCCCTGCGGCAGCATCCACAGCAAGCCCCAGACGACTGGCCTGCAGTGATGCGAATTTCTGGTCAGGGTCGACTGTTTCCCGAATCGCCATAAACTCTCCCCAGCGTGGATAGGATGCTTTAAAGGTTGCTTCGCTCATGCGCGCGTCCTTGGCCAAATACAGTCGGCCACCATGATTCAAAACGACTGCATCCAGTTCATTGAGCAAGGGTGGAAGGCTGTCTTCCATCTTGAAATCCAGCGTCAGTGTGGCACCGGCTATTGGAAAAGAGAGAGGGTTGTCATTGGCGGCCCCAAAGAGCTTCAACACTGCCAGGAATGATCCTTTGCCCGCTGCAGATACCCGCTCCAGAATCTCCCTAACGCCATTGCGTGCAGACTCACGCGGCAATGCACACTGATACTGAATGAAGCCTCGTTTTCCATACAGCCGGTTCCAGCCACCGATCTTGTCCAGCGGAAAAAAGTAATCCAGATAGTGCACTAGTGACTCCGCGCGACGAAGCTGCTGGCGCTGAAAGTACAGGGAATTGAAGCTGCGCATGCTAAGGCTGTTCAGTAGCCAGGAGGGCGAGGTAAAGGGCACGTTCAACAGTGTACCTGAACGATGTTCCTTGTCTGCATGCCTTGCTGGCGTTTCGGTGTGCTCACCCAGGAACAGACAGCTTCTTCCCAGTGCACTGCCGCGTTTCAGGCAGTCCACCCAGGCGACAGAATAGTGCGCATTAGCATTGGCTTCCATCAAGTCGAAACACTCATCGAGATTACTGGCAATGAGAGTTTTGTTATTAATAAATAGACCTGGCACTTTATGAAGGTGAATTTTGGCATCCAGAATAATGCCTGTTAGCCCCATACCTCCACAAGTTGCGGCAAACAACTCCTGGTTCTCATCGCGGCTACATAGCCGGGTCTCACCGTTGGCAAGCAGCAGGGTAAATGATTCCAGGAAGTTACTGAAACAACCGTCGCGATGATGATTCTTGCCGTGTATGTCAGCAGCAATCGCACCACCAACGCTCACGAAGCGCGTGCCGGGAACCACCGGAAGAAAAATTCCTTTGGGCGTTATCAGGCGTAGTACTGAATCGAGACTAACGCCAGCCGCGCAGTGCAAAATCGCCGTATCAGCTGCTTCGTTCTGCTCCAGAGCGATGAAGTTGTCCAGATTACGGGACGATAGCACGGTGGCAGCCAGTGCCGAATCACCATAGCTGCGGCCAGCGCCTCTGGCGATCAGACTCTCTTTCGCATCTGCGAGCTCTATACTGAAGGCCGCCTTGCTGCCGGGTTCGTGGAGAGTTGCTTCAATAGTGGGAAATCTTCCCCAGCCGGAAAGCTTCATGACTCTGCCTGCTTGGGGAAGACGAAGTGCTTATCGAGGCGATACTTAACTGCGTATCCGATTGAGAGACCAATAACTGCCCCGGTGTAACGTGCCAGCCGTGTGCCATACCAGTACTCGAAACTCAGTTCCAGGCCCCAGAAGAGCGCGGTTGTGAAACCCCCGGTCAGCGTATAGGCAAGGAATCGACCAAGATTGTCCTGATGGCTTTCAGTCTGGTAGGCAAAGATATAGCGCTTGTCGAGAATATATTTGCACACCAGGCCCGTGATCGTGCCTATACCGATTGAGAGGTACAGTGCGTAGCTTCCAGCATAGAGCCGAATGACCGTCTCCTGAGTGAGCAGGTTTACCAGGGTGGCAGAAGCGGCGAAAGCGGTGTAACGCAGTGCGAGACGAATTGCAGACATAGTCTTTTCTTATCGGCCTCGCCCGGCACTTGTTAATCGATTCATGTGTAGTCCATATTTATTTCTTATCTTGCATCCTTGATCGGTAGAGCTGTAAGGCTTCATCGCTGAAGAGCACACAGGCATTGTCACACCGCATCGGTATAATGGCGAGTCCGTGAAATTTGAATCCGGTTGTTCGTCAGTATTCACCTGGAGAAGTACATGTCTGAAGAGATGCAATTTGCCCTGGCTCTGGCTCGTCAGGCAGGAGACCTGATTGCCAGTTTTCGCCGTGATGCTGATCTCACTCATACATTCAAGAATGGTAACGAACTGGTGACGGAAGCTGATCTTGCTGCGGACCAGTTGATTTGTGCCGCAATTGCAAAGCGCTTTCCTGAGCACGTCATCATCTCGGAAGAGTCCGCACCAGATACTGCACAACTTGAAGCCATTGAACATCCACTGTGGATCATTGATCCCATCGACGGCACAGTGAATTTCGCCCACGGGCATGCGCAGTCAGCGGTGTCTATCGCCCATGCTCGCGATGGTGATGTGGTCTTTGGGGTGGTCTACAACCCATTCACGGACGAGATGTTCCAGGCAGAAGCAGGTGGCGGGGCCTTGCTCAACAATCGCCCTATCAGTGTGTCTGGCCAGAAGGACTTGCGCAAAGCATTGATCGCAACCGGGTTTCCCTACCAGAAAGACAATCTCGATCCGCTAATTGCGCAAGTCTCCAGCATTCTGCATCACTGCGCCGACATTCGCAGGTTGGGCTCTGCCGCTTTGGATATATGTTGGCTCGCTGCCGGGCGGCTTGATGGCTACTATGAGAGTCTCAGTCTTTGGGATTTCGCAGCCGCACGGCTGATCGCCAGCGAAGCCGGTGCGACTTGCGGGCACTTCTCGGTGATACCGGATGGGGCGAATCCAGCGTTTCACTGTCGGGACATTTTGATCAGTACCCCGGAGATCTACGGGGAGCTGAAGGAGCTGCTCACTCAAACAGTCAATTGATAGCACTCAGGGGCTCGAAGAAGCCCGATTAGAGCCATTGATTTCGACCGAAATTGCATGCTGCACGGCGCATTCAGGGCGATAAAAATTGACTCCTTTCCTTGCGCTCCTTACTCTCAATCAGGCCTGTTCCAGGGATAGGGACTGGTTGTCGATCTCACAGCGTAAACGCTCGGCTCTTACTCCCGTCAGAGAGGCCGCGAGACCGTTCATCTGTATCAATGATCAGCCGATCATTCTTAAAATAATTGAGGAGAGAACTGTGAAAACAGCTTGCTTGCTTAGAAACGCGTTGCTGACAGCATTGATGATACCAGTGACTGCTGGCGCTGCAGATCGCGTGGGGGATTTCTCACTGCTCGATCAGGAAGGCTACTTCCACAATATGGCCTGGTACGACGACCATGCAGCCGTCGCCTTACTGGTTCAAACCAATGACAGTGCCGCAACTGCAGCGGCAGTACCTTCATTTTTGGCACTGAAAGAACAATTTGATGAACTCGGGATCGAGTTCATGATGATCAACCCATTAGGGCTGGGTAACCGGGAAGCGGTTGCCGCCAAGCTCAGTGACTGGGGCGTAGAAGGCGTACCTGTCCTGATGGATGATGCGCGCATGATCTCGCGCGATCTCGGTATCGAGCGTGCTGGCGAAGTGGTCTTGTTCGACCCCGAGAGTTTCAGCGTTGTTTATCGCGGCACCGTAGAAGGTGCGGAGCAGGCGATGCGTGATCTGTTGAGCGGCAGTGAAGTGGGTACAGCCCTAGTCGCATCTACTGGAGAAGCCATTCAGTTTGGCGAGGCTGAGCAGTTGCAGAGCAGCCAGGTATCCTACGTTGAGGACATCGCGCCCATGATTGCTGAAAACTGTGCGAGCTGTCACCGTGAAGGAGGGATTGCCCCTTTCGCTATGGACAGTCACGCGATGGTACAAGGCTGGTCGCCCATGATTCGCGAAGTGGTTATGACCAAGCGTATGCCACCGGGCCAGATCGATGGCCATATCGGTGACTTCATCAACGATATGCGTCTCGAAGATCGAGAAGTACAAAAGCTATTGAGCTGGATCGAGGCAGGTGCACACAAGGATGGCGATAGCGATCCCCTGACTGAGCTAACCTGGCCAACCAGCAAGTGGGCTTTTGGTGAACCTGATTACATCATCGAAGTACCACCCCAGGAGATTCCTGCGACAGGTGTGCTGGATTACATCCACGTCTCAGTGCCCATCGATATTGAAGAAGACAAGTGGCTTCGCGGCAGTCAATATGTGGCAGGTGATCGCACAGTATTGCACCACACTTTGAATAGTCTGGTTGAACCGGGCGCCAGCCGACGCGGCGGTTTCCTCGGTGGAGGCAATGCTGATCAGGCCAATATCACTGCCTATATTCCAGGTGCCGAGCCGGTGCTGAATCCACCCAATACCGGTGGTCTGCTCAAAGCCGGGTCCACGCTAAACCTGCAACTGCATTACACGACTAACGGTCGCGAGACTACCGATGCCAGTGAAATCGGTCTCTGGTTTTATCCCGAAGGTGAGGTGCCCGAGAAGCGTATGTCTGGCCAGTGTGCCTGTATCTTTACGCCGAACTGGACTCATATCCCTCCGGGTGACCCGGCGTTCGAGCAACAAGCCAGTGTGACCTTGCGTCGTGATGCCTATATGCACAGTTTTACACCCCATATGCATTTCCGTGGCAAGTACATGCGCTTTTATGCCAACTACCCGGACGGCAGTACGGAAGAGTTGATCAACATCGCCAAGTACAATTACAACTGGCAGCTTGCGTACACCTATGAGGAGCCCAAGCTGATGCCGGCGGGCACTGTACTGACCGCGGTAGGTGCGTTCGACAACTCGGCGCAGAATCCATATAACCCGGATCCTGAGCGAAGCGTACCCTGGGGTCAGCAGTCCTGGGACGAGATGTTCTTCGGCGCCATGAGTTGGCAATACGCGGACGATAGCGGCGAAGACTAGTTTCAAAGAATCTAATCTGAGCAGTAAAAAACCCGATCACTCCAGAGTGATCGGGTTTTTTTATGACCTGCGATTTACAAAAATTTCACTGCTGGTAAGCAGCAAACCTTCCTCGATCAAAGCGCTTGAGGATAGTAGGCAAGTAGAACAGGTCGAGGACCAGAGCCAGGACCACAATTGGTACCAGTAACTTGGCAGATTGCTGAAAATAGAGCGTGTTCGCCATGATCAGGATCGTAGTGCCCAGTGCTAAAACCAATGTCGTTATTGTAAGAGCAGGTCCAGCTACCGTGATTGACTGACGAATGGCCGCGGGCTGGTCGAGGCCATTCTTTCGGCCGCTGAGGTAGTGGCTCAGTATATGAACCGTGTCATCTACTACCAGACCGATGCTGATGCTGAACAACATCATGACAAAGGGATCCAGTTGCCCCACCAACAGCGCCCAGAGTCCAAAGACAATCGTTGCTGGAATGAGGTTGGGTATGACACTAAGAATGCCGAAATACACGCTGCGTAGACCGATGACCAGACACAGGGTAATCAACAGCAGGCTGAGTGAGTAACCCTGCAAGAGTTCTACTGTGACCAATTCATCCATGCGCGAAAACAGCAGCAAGCCGCTGCCGTGGACAAGCTCTGCTGTGTCGAAGAAATCATTGAATGCAGTGCTCAATTTCACATCGAGATCGATAAGCTCTTGATTCGACATCGGTATGGCGTTGATGATGAGAGTCACCATGGAGAAGTCGCGATTGATAAATGCAGACAGCGGGAAGTCTTCACTCTGCACCGTTTCATAGCCATTGAGGTGTGCGGCCACAGTGTCTATGTCAGCCGGTATCACGAAGAAATCCGGGTTGTCCTGATGCTGTACCCGATTCACTGTTTTTACCAGATCAACCAAGGACGCGGCAGACTCCACTTCCTGCTGATCGTCAAGCCAGTCAACGAAGCCTTCAAGATTGCGCAGAAACTCCGGCTCAATAGCGCCATCTACACGTTTCGCATCAACGGCATAGCTCAGCTGAGGGCCACGGTTAATGCGCGAGCTTACGACGTCATAGTAGCCCCGAATATCGTCGTCGCTGCTAATGAAGTCGGTGCGATTAAAATCAGTCTTATTCAGCGGCAAAAGCATGAAGGTTGCTACTGCCAGGGCGGTACAGCCCGCGAACAAGCGAGCATCGTATCTCTCCGCAATGTTGACCAGGACATTGAGCTTCTGTTGCAGAAAGTTTTCCTGTGTCTGAGCTGTGCCGGATTTGCTTAGCACCAGCAATATCGCTGGCAGGGCGCATAGGGTAAGCAAGTAGGCATAACCAATGCCGATTGCAACGATGCGTCCAAAATCTTGTATTGCTGGTGAGGAACACAGATTAAGGGAGGAAAACCCGATGGCAGTCGTGAGAACTGCCAGCGAAATCGGGCGTAAGTTGTAATCCAGGCTCTTAACCATAGCTGACAGGGAATCCTCGCCAGCGGCGCGCGTCTGGGTATAGATGGAAATGATATGAACGGAGTTTGCGACAGCGATAATCACCACGATCAAGGGAGCGATGATAGAGATGCTGTTGAATGCAAATCCAAGATATCCAAGCGTACCCACGGTCAGTACCACACTTAGCAGTGCGTGCGTGAGTATGCCAATTCCCAGCAAGACAGAGCGGAAGCAATAGCAAATTACCAATACGCAGATGAGAATCACGATAGGTAGCAGATTGGTCAAATCATTAACCATTGCTTGTTGACTGGATTGCTCGAGAAGCACGTCGCTACTGAAGTGAATCGCTACACTGGGATGTTCGGCACGCAAACTATCGCGAAGCTGGATGATCTCGGTGGCAAGCTGCAGTCGTTCATCACTGTTGAGTTCGCCATCCACAACAATAGTAGCGAATGTCAGATCGCCGCTCTCCGATAAGAGGCTGTTGCGTAGCAATTGGTCACCGAGTGCGTGGTCGAGCAATGCAGCAAGTTCGGTTTCGCTATAAGTGTCATAGGCACGTTGGAAAAGCCGCTCCTGACGTTGAGGAGAAAAATAATTTAACAACGAAGACATGCGCTCTGCGCCAGGCAGATGTAGGAATCGGGACTGCAGGTTCGCGACTGCACTCAGGACATCAGGCGCCATTGCCGATGTATTCTGAAGAGGCACGAATACCGCGTTGACACTCAAGGCTTGGGGGAATTGTTCATTAAAGTGTTCGAATTCGTCGAGATAGGGGTCGCTTCGGGTTAGCAAGGCAGCAAGCGATGTGTCGAATGAGGTGTGCAATACCCCGCTGCCTGCGATGGCGGTCAGCAACATCATGACCATGAACAAGGGCCAGCGATGCCGCACCAATGCGCTGGCATGAGAACTCGCCTGCATCGGGCTGTCGGCAAGTCGCTGAGTCGCTGGTGATGAGGAATCGGACACTGGGCAACAGTCCAATAGTGGATGCGCAAATAGCGCAGATAACATGAGTAGAGAAAAGCGTAGAGCCTGTTTATATCATGTTTTGCCAGCCGTCGCTTTGCAGTGAAATTTTATCGTTCAGTGCAAAGTATGTATGCAGAGTTAGCGCTAACTTGTCGTAAAGTCAGGTCTTGCCTCTCGAAAATTGCAGTTGTCAGAACAAGCCAGCTCGCAATGCTGACGAAAGAGGGCGGTTGGCTCGCAGGTCTGACTGAGTTGAGAATTTCGAACTGAAGTACAGGAAGAACGTGGGTACAGATAAGAATAATCAGGATGTACAGGCGCGCAGAATGAACATGCCCTCACTCGTTGGTAAATGCGTACGGTCGCTATTGTCGCTCACGCTGCTGATTGCTTACCCGGCATCGGCAACAGATCTCGTGCGCTTTACATCCAGTGCAGCCAGTGAAGGTGCTGGTTCCATTGTCAGTATTGCTCCGACTCCCCAAACTGCGATTCTCGCCAATCCGGCTTTCCTGTCGACTATGGCAGACGGCAGCACTTTGACTCTAACGGCGTTGCGCGTCGATTCGGATTTCACCAGCAAGCTTGGAGAGTCAAGTCCGGCTGACGCGGGACCTGGGCTACTTCCTGATCTCGGTATTAAAGGCAGATTTTCAGAGTCGGCATGGAGTTGGGGTGCCGGCATGGTAATCCAGTCTGCTCTCAGCGCGGACTTTCTATTCGAAGATCCACCAGGAACCGGAGGGGTAAGCTACGGCGTTCAACAACACAGGGCCGAATGGGTTATCGCGAAGATCGCTGGGGCCTTAAGCTATCAGTTCAATGAAAACCTTAGCGTCGGTCTAAGCCTTGGCTTCGCCTACAATCGCAATGAACTCGAAGCCCCCTATATTTTTCAAAGCCATCCGTTGTTGAGAGGGTCGAAGGCATTGATCGATCTGTCAGTTGACGATTTTTCTCTCACAGCTTTGCTGGGCATGCACTATGCATTCTCGGATGCTCTTGGTTTTAACTTGGCGTACTCGCTCAAAACTGACTTCTCTTCGCAGGGAGACCTAACAGGCAATCTGGGGCAGCTTGGATTGGGTATAGCGGAGGACTTCGCCTATGCGGCGAGAATAGATACTGCGCTGCCCGCTGCTGTTCTGGCTGGGTTTAACTGGCGGGTTAGTGAGCAACTCACGCTCGCGATCCAATGGGACAGGATTTACTGGGCTGATAGCTTCGAATCTCTGCCTCTTCAGCTAAGTCAGGGACGCAACACTGAATTGAATAATTTATTAGGGTCCAGCGAATTATTTGATTCGGCGCCCTTGAGCTGGCGTGACCAGGACACGCTGCATGTTGGAGGTGAATATCGCCTGGAGCGAGGAGCAACGCTGCGCTTTGGGCTGGAGGATTCCGAATCGATAGTGCCAGGAGAAACATTTACGCCCATGACTGGAGCAATTCTGGACCGAGCCTATTCGTTTGGGCTGCAATTCACACTTGGCAGGCGTGTCGTTGACCTCGCCTACCGTTACTCAACCGGCGATGACTTGCAAATCATCGACAGTCAGCTTGCCGGTGATGAATATGATGGCACCCGACAAACCCTGGCCTTGCATAGCCTGGTGCTTACACTAGCTCTTTAGTGATTGCATGAGAGAGGCCCTGATCGTGCGCCAGATCCGTTGTAACATCAGCACCGAGTTCTCCGTATGCCGCGTATAGTCTGGCGTTTATCGAAACCTTGAAAAAAGGTAATCTGTAGTCGGTCTTGCTGTCGTATACCTCATTGCACGCCGAAATCACCTATTTGGTTCAGGTATTCGCAAAGCATCGCCATAGTAACCACAAACTCAACGCAGGAAGTTTGACGAGATGGTACGGCAGTTCGAATTGGAATCATTTCAACATCGGGAAGCGAATGCCGAGAAGGTCACTTGTCTGGTGTGGCTGGTCGTCATCGTGGCGACCTATGTGTTTTTCTATTTCGGCTTCCGTGACTCAGTTACCGACAATCTGTTTGGCAATATTACGGTGCTGGTTCTGGTTATGGTGCCGGCATTCAGTTTCCTCGCCTGGCTGATCCACAGCGGTTTTTATTCGCCTTCCATTAAATATGTAAACACTTTCCTGCAAGTCACTCTGGTCTCAGCCGCCGTTTCATTCGATGGCATGTCACAGGGTGCGGCCTACGCATTGAGTTCCATGCCGCCTATGGCTTATGCACTGGTACCCATGATTACTGCGTTCCGATTGCAGCCCTGGCTGGGCTTGTTTGCTGGTGCAGTGTCTGCTATTCAGTTTGTTCTTATCTATCTGTTGTTACTCCAACCGAGTACCGAACAAATTGAAGCTATTCCGAGTCTCGGTTTTCCGGTAACGATGATGAAGGCTGTGGTGCTATTCTCGCTCGGAGTTGCCAGCGCTCTGGCGGCACAGTCGCTGCGTAATTATTTTCAGAATTTTACACGCTCCCAAAAAATCCAGATGCGTCTGGAACAAAATTTCGGTCGCTTTGTTTCCAATACGATTGTTGATCAGATTGAGAACAGTGCCGAGGGTCGAGTTGCGGCACAGCAACAGGATGCCGCCATCGTGTTTGGAGATATTCGTGGTTTCACTTCCTACGCGGAGAAGATCAGTTCGATTGAAGTCACTGAATTGTTAAACGCATTTTTCACGATCGTCTGTCGCGTCGTTGAAGAGGAAGGGGGCATGGTCAATAAATTCCTCGGTGACGGGTATCTCGCCTTCTTCGGGCTCTACAGTGATGATCCCCGACCCTGCGAATCTGCAGCGCGCGCTGTGCTGCGGATCAAACAGGAGACCGATGCCTTGCTCAATCCGCGTGGCCTGCGCTCGGGTGCTGCGGCGAACTGGGGTGAGATCGTCACGGGTGAGGTTGGCTCGGAAGGACGCTGTGAATTTACCGGTATCGGTGCAGCAGTGAACCTGACTTCCAGGATGGAAGGCCTGAACCAGCGTCTGAATACTCACTTTCTGGTTTCACAAGAGTTCATCGGGCAAATCAATTCCGACAGCTTCAATGTGCATTTCCTCGGTGAGCAGGCCGTTCGCGGGCTAGATCGCGATATTCCAATCTTCGAAATCAAATCCTGACGCTTGCTCATGATCGCCAGAACAGTGAGCGATCACACCGCCTGACGGCACATGGCTATCCAGTCCTGTATGCCTCTACTGCGATACTTGTCTTTACGCAGGATGAAATAAAACTGACGCATCCAGTTGCGCTGTTCTGCCTTGAGAGGCACCAGGGAACCACGACGAAATGCCTCTTCGAGAGTTAATCTTGAGAGACAGCCAACTCCGAGACCGGCCTCGACGGCGCGCTTGATACCCTCTGTGTGTTGCAATTCCAGCTTGATAGTCAGTTCTGGAAGTATTCCGGTCATGGCCCTGTCGAATGCCTGCCGAGTACCAGATCCTTTTTCCCGCACGATCCAGTCAACCGCCCGCAGGGCTTGATCGTCAAGTGACTGTAGCTTGGCCATGGGGTGTTCAGGGGCGCAGAAGAGACAGAGTTCATCATCACGCCAGTGGCTGACCTCCAGATCAGCATCCTGCAATTCACCTTCAATCAAGCCAATGTCCAATTCAAAGTTGGCGACCTTGCGCGCCACAGTTTCGGTGTTCTCAACATCGAGTTCGACATGAGCGTTCGGATGTTGCTGCATGAAGTCCGCCAGAATCCCGATCGCCACATAATTGCCGATGGTGAGCGTTGCACCCACTTTCAATTCGCCAACTTCCCCATGCTGGAGCAATGCGTTCTCCAGTTCCTGTGCCTGGGCCAGTAGCGCGGCGGCCCTTGGCCGAAAGAGATGGCCGGACTCACTGAGCTGCAGCCGCTTGCCGATTCTGTCGAACAGCGCCAGGTCGAAGTGCTGCTCCAGCTCCTTTAGGGCCGTGCTGGCAGCTGATTGGGACAGTGACAGCTGGACAGCAGCGCGGCTGACATTCTCGTGACTGGCGATGGCCAGGAAAACCTGTAGTTGTTTGAGGGTAAAGCGCATGGGCTGCTCCACTTCCTGATTTTGCTCAGTATAGCTCTATATCTAATAAATAGATAAATAATATCTATATTATTCAATTTACAGATATATGGCGGCTCCCTACAATGCGCCCATCTCAATCTCAAGCCGCATCCGGCAAGCAATCAGGAGGCCCACTTGGCCAGTTTGTCCACTCAGAGTGTCACGGAAGTTCATCACTGGAATGAGTCGCTGTTCAGTTTCAAAACGACGCGTGACAGGTCCCTGCGCTTTGAGAATGGTCACTTCGTGATGTTGGGTCTGGAAGTGGAAGGCCGGCCTCTGATGCGCGCTTACAGCATCGCGAGCCCTAATTATGATGAAGAGATGGAGTTCTTCAGTATCAAGGTCCAGGACGGACCGCTTACTTCTCGCCTGCAAAATATCAAGGTAGGCGATGAGGTGTTCGTCAGCAATAAACCGACAGGTACACTCGTTGTCGATCATCTTGAAGCCGGGCGCAATCTTTATCTGCTTGCCACCGGAACTGGTCTGGCTCCTTTCATCAGCATCATTCAGGACCCGGAAGTGTATGAGCGCTTCGATCGCGTCATCCTTACTCACGGAGTTCGAACGGTGAGTGAGCTGGCCTATCAAAACTTGATCAGTGAACAGCTGCCAGCGAATGAATTCTTCGGTGATGAGGTTCGTGAGAAGCTTCTCTACTACCCAACTGTGACGCGCGAGCCCTTCCGCAATCAGGGTCGCCTTACCGATTTGATGACCTCAGGCAAGCTGTTCAGCGATCTCGGTATTGAACAAGCTGATCCCGAACACGATCGTTTCATGATCTGTGGTAGCCCCAGCATGCTCAAGGACACTTGCGCAATTCTTGATGATTGGGGTTTCAAGGAATCCCGTCATGGCATCAAGGCTCAGTACGTCATCGAAAGAGCCTTTGTCGAATAGTCAGTCAACACTCGATTTACCACGAATTATAAAGAGCCCCCCTATAAAACTTTTTACAATCCGGTTTTATAGTCTTGGCCCGGTCGCGTAGAGCCAACAGCTCAGCGCGATCGGGCTTTTTACTATTGGCGGCGACTGAATGCAGAGTGCTAGACTCGTGAAATCCCGTCCTGTAGCAGGCAGCAAGATGGCCGTCATAAGTTACAGATCAATTAACAAGAATTAGAACCAGAACACTAAAACAGGTCTTAATCAGGAGAGCGACCCCCATGACTCTACTGCGATCCCCGAAATCCATTCTCAATCTGGCTGCAGTGGCCATGACGATTTCCTATGCGACGTCTCTGCTGGCCGCAGATGGATTCACCCCGACACGTACCGAACACGGCCAGCCCGATTTGCAGGGTATCTGGACCAACGCGACCCAGACTCCACTGGAGCGGCCACGCGAATTAGGCAACAAACGATTCTTCACTGACGAAGAGCGCAATAATCAGGAGCAGCAGTGGCTTGATTATATTGCGGCTCGCTCAGCGCAATCTGACCCAGGTCGCGCGCCACCGACTGATGGCAATACCGATCTTGGCTATAACAACTTCTGGGTAGACATGGGCACCGAAGTAAACACCATCAACGGTGAATACCGCACGTCGCTGATCATCGAACCCGAAGATGGTCGCATTCCCTATGCGGAAGGCTCACGGGAACGGATGATGGCGCGCTATGCCAACATGGGCTACGACGGGCCAGAAGGTCGTCCATTAGGTGAACGCTGTCTGATGTCCTTTGGCTCCCATGCGGGGCCGCCTATGCTACCGGTGATGTACAACAACAATTATCAGATCGTGCAGACAGAAGAGTACGTGATGATTCTGGCTGAGATGGTCCATGATGCGCGCATTATCCCGTTGAACAAAGAGCCAGGCGAATTCGATTTTCCGAAATGGCTGGGTAACTCAGTAGGCTATTTCGAAGGCGACACTCTGGTCGTCGAAACACGTAACTTTCGTGATGAGCAATTGTTCCGCGGTGCGACTGAAGACCTGATTATTACCGAGCGATTCAGCATGGCTTCGGAAAGTGAGATTGTGTACAGCTTCACTCTGAATGATCCAGCTGGCTATTCCGTGCCCTGGACTGCCGAGGTGCAAATGAAGCGCCGTCCACCGGAGAGTGCGCAAATGTACGAGTATGCCTGTCATGAAGGCAACTACGCGCTGTCGGGAATTCTCGCCGGAGCAAGACAGCAGGAAGTGAATGCTGAGCAGGAAGCCGGTAACTAAGCAAAATGCGAAAAACCAAAAAGGGGTAAACCAAAAAGGGGTCGGAGAGATTAATGTGTTCTCCGACCCCTTTTTGGTTTGCTTTGTCAGGTGCAGACTAGCTATCGAAGATTGCTACAAGGCAGCCCTTGGAATCTGGAATGTCATCCATGTCTACAGTGCCGCCGGCCAGAATGGTGTCCAGCGCATCTTTCAGATACCACTCATTGGCATTGTTGCGCTGGGTCTCATAACCCAGCTGGTCATTGATTGGCCCGCGAAACAACACTTGTTGTGTCTTGGGGTCGACCACGAAGACTTCTGCCGTGCGTTCAACACCCAGTGCTTTGGCTATCTTCTGACCATCATCTTTGATGATAGGAAAATCGATTCCGAACTCGTCCGCTTCTCTGGCAATGCGAGGAATATTGTCCTGAATGTTCGCATTGAACATGACGAAGCCAACATTCTTGTCGCTGTACTCGTCGCGCACTTCACGGTAGTTCGGTAAGGCTATCCTGGCGATGGGGCAGCCGACACCTTGCACATAAAAGGCGACATAGTCGTACTGCTGATATTGCGCAAGTGAATGCTGGTTGCCCAGATGATCACTCAAGTCAAAATCCGGGATTGATCGCAGCCATTCGTCAGCTTGTGCGCTAACTGCACTGCCTAGCAGAGCAAGCAAACAGAAAAGATTGATCAACTGCTTCATTGATAACTCCTGATTAAATCGCTTCCTGTTGAGAGTAAATGTAAGTGACCAAAATAAGTGGTGCATAGTCTAGCAGCTATTGCCTTGCGCTTCATGGTCGCTCAGGCGGCAGCCACGTGGTTTGGCTTGTATCAAGAATATCGGCCAAACCCTGAACAATGCTTTAATATCAGCGTCTTAGCTGGCACAGAGTGTAATGATTACGACTAGCATATTCAGTTACTGAATCGCGAAGGGCTTCAATAGTGCTGGAAGCCCCATAATCCGGGTGCTTGCAGATTGTTTGCCCGCAAGCTGTTCCAATACAGCTCCAGTATAGGGCCAGACGAGGGGTTGTTACCATGCGACAAATGGTCGCGCAGGGCAGGATAATCGAAAACTCCTGGTGAAAAGCGTATAGTTCAGCCTCTGTCTCAACCCTGCATCCCGAAGGTATTCATGTCCTCCAGAATCGCCCATCACTACTGTAATCTGGTCTTCAATCGCCCCTGGCTCGTCATTGGCCTGCTGTTGATCTTGGTGGGATTCTTCGGCTGGCAAGCACAGAATTTTCGCCTCGATGCCTCGGCAGATTCGCTTCTCCTGGAGAATGACCCGGACCTGGAATTTTCGCGCGAGGTCAATCAGCGCTATGGCGTGCGCGATTCGGTCATCGTTGCTTACACCCCAAATGGTGAGCTCTTTGACAGAGAGACTCTGCAACGCATGGAGGCCTTGCGTCAGGAGTTGTTGGCCATTGATCGTGTCGAGTCAGTAGACAGCATTCTTAATGTACCGGTGTTCGGCGATACACCACTTACCGGCATCTCTGAAGATTATCTGACGCTGATGGACGCCGCGCAGGCCCTGGAGCCGGCGCGTGAAGAAATCATCAACAGTCCGGTATTCAGCAATGCCCTGTTGAGCCCCGATGGTCAGACCGCAGGCATGTTGGTCAGTTTCGCCATTGATCAGCAAGCTCGGGATCTGATCAACAGACGAACTGAACTCCGCAATCTCGCGCTTGCTGAAGGATTGGATCCGAACCAGGCAACTGAACTGGCAACAGTTGAAGCTGAGTACGACGCTTACAGCGTTGTCGCAGCGGACCGCCAACACGCGATGATCGGTACCATTCGCGAGACTCTGGACCGCTACCGGGATCAGGCTCAGATTTATCTCGGTGGTGCGCCGATGATCGCAGATGATCTGGTGACCTTCGTCGAGAGCGACCTCAATAACTTCAGCCTCGCAGTCGTGGTCCTCATCATCGGTGCATTGGGCATCATTTTTCGTAAGCTGCGCTATGTAGTTTTGCCTTTGGCCTGCTGTGCTGTTGCTGGCACTATCATGGTCGGCATTCTGGGTCTCATGGATTGGCGAGTAACTGTGGTCTCGTCCAATTTTATTTCTCTGCTATTGATCATCACCATTTCTCTCACCGTGCATCTGACGGTGCGTTATCGCGAGTTGCGTGCGACCCGGCACTTTTCAGATCATGACAAACTACTGCGCCATGCTGTCCTCAGTATGTTTCGCCCTTGTCTCTATACTGCACTGACTACTGCGGTTGCGTTTGGCTCGCTCATTGTCAGTGGCATCTTGCCGATCATCAATTTCGGCTGGATGATGATGATGGGGGTGGCAACTGCATTGCTGGTTGCTTTCACTCTTTTCCCGGCGATCATGAGCTTGTTGCCCGCTGACACCACCAAATTGTCTTCCAATCTCAAGCTTAATCTCACCTCTGCACTGGCAACATTTACCGACAAACTAAAAGCCAATGTCTTGTGGCTGTATGCACTGGTAACGGTGGTTAGCGTTGTTGGTCTGACACAGTTACGTGTGGAAAACAGCTTCATCGACTATTTCCGTCAAAGCACTGAGATCTATCAGGGCATGACTTTGTTCGACGACAAGCTCGGCGGCACTCTCTCTTTTGATGTCATCGTAAACCTGTCAGATGGGGATGAATCTGAAGACGGTTTTGATGATGGCTTTGAAGATGGTTTCGAGGATGATTTTGGTGGTTTCGACGATGCGTTTGGCGATGACGGCTTCGGTGATGATCCCTTTGCTGCTGATGCTTCACAGGAAGACGCCTACTGGTTCACAGCACCGAAAATGCAGCGCATCAAGGCTATTCACGATTACCTGGATGATGATCCGCAGACCGGTAAGGTGCTCTCATTTGGCGCCATCGTGCGCCTTGCTGAACAGCTCAACGGCAATGAGCCGGTAGATGGTGTGCTGTGGGCGTTGTTGTACAGCCGTATACCTGAAACCCTTAAAGACACCGTACTCAATCCCTTCGTGTCAATTACCGACAATCAACTACGCTTCAATGTGCGAATTATTGAGTCCGCTGAGAATCTCAATCGCAACGAACTGTTAACTCGCATCGAGCGCGGCATCGAACAGGAGTTTGGCTTTTCCGATGAAGATGTCCGTCTCACCGGCATTCTGGTGATGTACAACAATGTCTTGCAGAGCCTGTTTCAGTCACAGATCTTGACGTTGGGTGTGGTGATGTTCGCGATCATGTTGATGTTCCTGGCCCTGTTCCGCTCCCTGTCTATCGCAGTCATCTGTATCATTCCCAATGCTATCGCCGCAGGATTCGTGCTGGGCATCATGGGCTGGTTCAACCGGCCACTGGATATCATGACGATCACCATCGCAGCGATCTCAGTGGGCATCGGCGTCGACAATACCATCCACTACATGCACCGCTTTCGACGCGAGTTCCCGCGCCTCGGCAATTATCGCGACACGATGTTCTTCTGTCACAACAGCATCGGTCGTGCGATGTATTTCACTTCGATGACGATTGTTGCGGGCTTCTCGATTCTGGCCTTGTCGAATTTCATACCGACCATTGTGTTCGGTCTGTTAACGAGTCTGGCTATGCTGGTAGCCCTGACAGGCTCGCTGACGCTATTGCCGCGACTGTTGATCAGCTTTAAACCGCTTGGTGCGGAAACCAGTCCGAATCTCAGTTCACGCTCAGCAAGGGCATGAGAGATTGAATCCCAATCTGAATCTGTTTAACCTGCTTCTTCCTTAGGTCATCTGCGATGCGGCCCCTTGTCCGCAGTCTATCGGCTTACACCGTTGTCGGGAGCAAGTATTGAGTATTGCCAACAATGCCTTCAGGCGAGCGCATCAAACTGCTGCAGGGATGAGCGACCGACGATCGACGTCGGCCTTCGCCATACTGCTCATGCCTTTTGTCTTGATGGCATGCGGAACCGAGGAAAATGCATTGCCAGAGAATCCAGGTCCGGTTGATTATTACTTGCTGGATCCGGTGGCGATAGAACGAGGCAGGGCGATCTACGAAGGAAGCTGCGCCAATTTTTGTCACGGAGTTGAGACCGATAGCGAAGCCGTGGATCTGTTCGATTGTGAGTGGCGGCATGGCTCAACTGCCGATGATCTGTTTGAGATCATCACTCGCGGTATCGCGGATACACGAATGGTAGGATTTGGCGAGAATTTCCCACAGGGGCAGGACGATACCTGGCGCCTGGTAGCCTATCTGCTCAGTAATCAGAGAAGTTGTGACGTAAATGCAGGAACCGAAACAGAATCGGATATTGAAAATTTGTAGTTTGCCGCAATTAAAGTGGCAAGTAGATGATAAACCGCTAGCTAGACTTAGCATTGAATGAGAAGAGAGCAACAAATGGATGCAGACAACCCGGAATCAAAAACCCCACCAGCGTCAGGGTTTATGGATGAGAAGCTGTTCAAGTCGCGTGCCATCACTATATTTGGCGAGATCAATGACAAGATAGCGCGTTCGGTCACCGAGCGCTTGCTGGCACTGGCATCCGAAAGCGATGAGCCAATCAGCATTTACATCTCGTCTCCAGGCGGACATGTCGAATCCGGTGATGTCGTGTATGACATGATCAAGTTCATCAAGCCCGAAGTGAAAGTCATCGGCACCGGATGGGTTGCCAGCGCGGCGACAACTATTTTTCTTGCCGCAGAGAAGAAGAATCGCTTTGCCTTGCCTAATACGCGTTTCCTGATCCACCAGCCTTCCGGTGGCTCTATGGGTCGTGCCAGTGACATCGCTATCCAGGCACAGGAGATCGTGAAGATGCGTGCGCGTATCAATAAGCTGATTGCCGATGAGACTGGTCAGCCCTTTGATCGCGTTGCGGAAGATACTGACAAGGATTACTGGATGTCGGTGGAAGAGGCCATTGAGTATGGCATCGTGAACAAAGTCGTCAGCAGTATCTCTGAGATTTGATCGGGAAGCAGTGTTTCGGTCAATCCGCCAGTGATTCATTCACCTTGCGAAAGATCGCTTGCCGGTCTTTCGCAAGTACGCAAACTACCATGAACTCCGGTTCGCAACTCGCGGCAAAGGCCACCGCCGTACTGGCGTCAATCAGTTGCGCCTGGATGATGCCGCTTACACCACCGTAACTCACGGGTATGTTGGCAACATTACCATCTATCTCTCCACTCTGACTGCTCCAGACAAATCCCAGAGATTCGACTTCTGCGATCTCGATTAGCTCGGCATCGACTGTGACTTCGATGCGAAACAGAGTTCCTTCGGCAAGCCATTGCCCATTCCATGCGGCACTTTCTTGCTGTGCACTCGCGACTGAACCGAGCATCAAGCCCGCAAGTAGTAGCAGATAAGATGTCTTTTTAGATAACACTGAGCCCGACTCCAAACAGTTGACCGTGATAGGTGAAGATAAGGCCGTAAAGCGCGAGACCGAAAAGAATGACGATTACGTCCCACACCACGCGCGGCTGCTTCAAGGGGCGTGGTTGGGAGTGCAAGGTGACAAATTTGATCAAGGACCACAGGGTGAAAGATCCAAAGAGCAGCATGGAAGCCAGGTCGCCGTTGGCCCACAGATGGGCGATCCCCCACAAGGCGACCCCGAGCATCATCGGATGTCTGAGCCCCATACGGAAATGAGACATCGGCAGGTTACCCGCCATGACCAAAACCAGAGCTGGCAACATGAACAGATGGCTCAGCCATCGCCATTCAAAAAGCGGTTGCCATACCATGATGAACGGCGCCTGTGCCTTGCCGTAGATTATCAACAGAAGACCTGCGAGCGAGAGCAGGCTGAAGATGCCCTTGTAGGTATTTTCTGAAGCGATCTGATTGATCAGTTTGTCGCGTAAACCGAGTTCACGCCAGAAGTGCGGAAAAAGGAAAACGAACAATCCGATGATAAGCAGGGTCATGCAGAGCCTCGTTGTTTTTACCTTTCGAAGACTTCAGGTAGCTAATCGCGGCAAAAGTGCGCGATGGATTTGAGTGTAGCATGGGATGGGAGAATGTATCCCGCCCGGGCGCGATAATTCGGCCCGGGAGGATGCTATTTTTCAAGCGGCTGAAGAAGAGCTCTTCAGCCGCTTGCTAAGAGGGTGCTCTTAGAGCGCCAGCTTAGACACTGGCGATCGGAGTAGACTGTGAGAAGTCGTGATTCTTGATCGGCAGTTCGCGAACTCGCTGGCCGGTCAGGATATAGATCGCGTTGCTGACTGCAGCAGCGACGGGTGGTGTAGCCGGTTCACCCAGGCCACCCATCTCTTCACCTGACTCGACGATATGCACGTCGATCTCCGGCGCATCTGCCATACGAACCATCTCGTAATCAGGGAAATTATTCTGTGCGACCCGACCATTTTCGATGGTGATTTCGCCGTACAGTGCAGCGGTAAGTCCAAATATGATGCCGCTCTCTACTTGAGATGCTGCGGTATCAGGATTCACTGACCAGCCACAATCAATCGCACAGGTTACCTTGTGAATAACAGGACGATTGTTCGCGTCCATAGACACTTCTGCTACCTGGGCAACCACACTGCCGAAACTCTGCTGAACGGCAATACCGAGAGCATGACCTTCCGGCAGATTCTGGCCGTAGCCTGCTGCGTTGGCAGCGACCTCCAATACATGGCGATGACGTGGATGAGCGCTCAACAACTCCATGCGCAGCTGATAAGGGTTCTTGCCAGAGCGATGGGCTATCTCATCGACAAATGACTCGATGAAGAAAGTCTGTTGGGAATGATCGACAGAGCGCCAGGCTGCAATTGGCACGTGAGTTTCTACATCGACGACGCGGATTGACTGATTATCGATGCCATAAGGAATATGTGCGGCACCGGCTACCTGGATCGGGCCGGTAAAACGGCTGTGCCATGCGGTGACGTTGCCATTGGCATCAATGCCGGCTTTGAAGTTATTGGCAACAGCAGGGCGATAATAGTCCTGCTGCATGTCGTCTTCGCGGCTGAAAACAGTTTTTACCGGGACATCAAACTCTTTGGCGATCTGAGTCGCGTGATCGATCATGTTCCAGTTAAACGGCAGGCGTCGGCCGAAACCACCACCCAGATAGACGTGATGAAAATTCACATCATCGATACTGACTCCTGCCTGTGACGCAACACGACCCTTGATGCCCAGCGCGTCCTGGGTACTTGTCCACAAATCAACCTGGCCATCAGGGCGACAGTGCACGGTACAGTTCATGGGTTCCATCGCTGCGTGTGCGAGATAGGGCACGCGATAGGCAGCTTCGATGACATCATCCGCTGCAGCGAGCGCCGCTTCTGCGTCGCCAGATTCAAAGTCTTCGCTGCTGTCGCCGGCGGCCAGGTTGGCATCGAACCCTGCCCACAGATCAGCAGACGAGACAGTATCGTTTTCCGACGCCTCGAACTCGACGTTGACCAGTGCCAATGCCTGCTTGGCGCGCCAATAGTTATCGGCAACAACGGCCACGGAATCTTCCAGTGTGATCACCCTTTGCACGCCGCGTTGTGCCAGCGCTTGCGTCGCGTCTACCGAGACAGGCTTGGTGCCAAACACCGGCGCCAGCTTGATTGCTGCATAGAGCATCTCGTCGTCGTGGGCATCGATGCCGTAGCTTGCAGTGCCATCGACCTTTGCAGGAATGTCATCCCTTGAAAGCGGGCGGCCCATGATCGTGAATTGGGAATGATCCTTGAGTGTCACCTCGGCAGGTGGCTCGAGTTGCGCTGCAACGCTGGCAAGTTCGCCATAGCTCACAGAGCGACCACTGGCATTGTGCTGCACATGGCCAAGCGCTGTGCTGAGTTCATCAGCACCCACACCCCATTGAGCGGCCGCCGCCTGTACCAGCATTTGCCGCGCTCCAGCACCTGCAGGGCGCATAGCAAACTCTCCGGTGTAACGTACGGAAGACGAGCCGCCAGTAATCTGCAGATTCATGACCTCTGCGATCGTGCTGGCAGAGAAATTCACCAAGCCAGTCAGAAAACCGGGTAGGCCAAATTCACCGGCGAAGCCTTTGACCAACTCGCCATTGGCATACATATCCGTCGCAGGCGCCTGCTCGATGCTGACATCTTCCCAGGCCACATCCATCTCATCTGCAGCCATCATCGCTAGAGAGGTATGAATACCCTGGCCCATCTCGGAATGAGGCACATAGATGGTGACCTTGTTATCCGGGAACAGTCTAATAAACGAGGTCAGGAAGCGTTCCTGGCTGTCACCCAATTGATTGTTGGCCAGGCGATGCTTGCTTGGCCGAGTAGCAGAATAGCCGATCAGTAAGCCACCGCCGGCTACAGCGGTGCCCAGTAAGAAATGGCGTCTTTTCATTTTCATGCTCATTCCTCCTTAGGCGTTAGCCAGTGCGCGTATGGCTTTACGAATTCGGGGATAGGAGCCGCAGCGACAGACATTGGTGATGCCTGCGTCGATCTCCTCGTCGCTGGGATTGGGGTTGCGTGCCAACAGGGAAGAGACCGCCATGATCATGCCTGATTGGCAATACCCACATTGTGGCACCTGGTGGTCAATCCAGGCTTGTTGCACGGCCGACAATTCCGGTGGTGCGGTGTTTGTCGCGGAGCTGCTGCCCAGAGCTGTGGCGAGACCTTCGATAGTCGTGATCTGTTGGCCTTCAACAGCACTGACTGGAGTCACGCAGCTGCGCACGGCGTTGCCGTTTACATGTACTGTGCAAGCGCCGCAGGACGCAATGCCGCAACCGAATTTGGTGCCGGTTAGTCCGAGCTCGTCTCTGAGTGCCCAGAGCAATGGCATCTCTGGTTCGACATCCAGCGTGTATTCCACACCATTGATTTGCAATGTGGCCATCTTGATCCCCCTTGATGAGTCGTTATTCGGCTATTGTAACGCTCGGATGGGAAGAATGGGAAACTGTGGCTGGCGTCGATCTCGCGGCGGGGTGGATTCATCGCTGCCCGGTTTGTGGGACAATCGACACCTCTCGAGAGGGAATTCATGTACAAGGGCCAAAACCCACAATGAACACAATGAAAGTGGCGAGAACAAGCGATACGAGACAAGGTGAGACTTGGCAAGGTGAGACTTGGCAAGGTGAGAACCAGGGAGGAGAGACAAGCAGTGTCAGCTTTTGAATTTCACTACACAGCACTCGAGGCAGTGCATTGTGGGAAGAGTTACTGCGCAACAGTGGGGCGCGAACTGGAGCAGAGAGGGCATCGCCGTGCTCTGGCCATTGTGTCTTCTTCCCTCTTTGCCAAGACCAGTGAGTTTGCAGATCTGCGCACAGCCCTGGGTGACAGGCTCGTGGCGGTGAGTGATTGTGTCGGTGCACATACACCGAGGCCAGATGTCATGAGAATCGTCGAACAGGCCCGCAGTCTGGAGGCGGATGTGCTCGTCGCCATTGGCGGTGGCTCGGTGATTGATGCGTGCAAGGCAGCGCAATTGGCACTGGATCAGAACGTACAGACTGAGGATGAACTGGTGGCTTATGCGCAAACTGCAGAAGGCACGCCCGGACCAAAGGTCGGTACGGTAAATCATCCAGCTGCTGACTATCCTGTTCGTCAGATTACGGTGCCGACCACTTTGTCAGGCGCAGAATTCAGCAATAACGCAGGTGTTCTCAATCCCCAGCTCTCTGCCAAAGAGGGCTATCGCGCTCCTGGCCTCTGCCCGCAAGTGATTATTTATGACCCCGAACTGGCGTGCCTCACACCTGAATGGCTATGGCTCTCGACTGCGATTCGCTCGCTGGATCATGCCGTTGAAGGACTCTGCTCATCTGACTGCAATCCTTATCTGGCTGGGCATTTTCTGCATGCGCTGCGGCTGTTCGCTGAGTCACTGCCCCGGGTGCAGCAGAATCCTGATGACCTGGACGCCAGAAACCTCAATCAACAGGCGGTATGGCTGGCCTGTTGCGGACTGGGAACGGTCGCTCATGGCGCCAGCCATGGTATTGGCTACATTCTGGGCAGTTACTGTAGTGTGCCTCATGGCTACACGTCCTGTGTGATGCTTCCCGCCGTGTTGAAGTGGAATCAGGAGGAACTTGGGGCGCTGGATGGAGAGATTGCCGCTGCTCTCGGGCGACCTGGAGCTTCTGCCAGCGAAGCAGTCGCAGAATTGGTCTCTACACTGGGTTTGCCAGGCACGCTTGCTGCGGTGGGGGTGCAACAGGACCAGCTGGACGAGATTGCCACACGCGCCAGCCAACAGCGTGTTGTGCGGCGCAACCCTCGAACAATAGAGACTGCTGAGGATGTGGCGGAAATTCTGACGTTGGCCTGGGGCTGAGTGATTCCGCTGCGCTCACTGTGCAGACTTACTCGCCCTGCATCGCCATTTGATTAGCATCAGGGAGTCAGCGACGGTGCCAGTTGTCACCCGGTAGGCGGCATTTGGTTCAAATGCAGATTATTTCCGTTCAGCAACACAAAGGGTGTGCTTTTAAGGTTGACTGAGTCGCGATTAACAGGACAATAAGCCCACGGTTTCACAATTGGGGCAACTCCACATAGAAGGGGGATTGGGGGTTGAAAGCAGCAGGATGCTGTAACCAAGGAATTATCCTCAGGCTTCTATTGTTAAACAGTCTGTCTAAAAATCTACAACAAGGTGAGTATTATGAAGAACATTAAAAGCGGATTGTTGGCATTTGCACTGACTGTGCTCGTTGGATGCGCAGGTAGCAGTGTACCTGCAGGGGTAGGCGTCTGGAGTATTGAAATGAATACACCGCTGGGAGCCATGCCAGCAACTCTGACCATGAACGAAGATGGTTCCGGTAACATGGAAGCAGACGGCATGGGTGGAGCGCCAATTGACGGCATCACTTATGATGGCGATTCAGTTGCATTCTCTGCAGCTATCGACGCACAAGGCCAGAGCATCACTCTGGATTTCTCCGGCACTATCGAAGGCGATTCACTGAATGGTGAGTTCGGCAGCGATTTCGGTGCATTTGGAGTGACTGGCACTCGTCAGTAAGTTCGAATCTTTGCACGACGAAAGGGATGCTTCGGCATCCCTTTTTTATGCCTGTGGTTTTGAAGGAGGAAGACTAGATCGTGCTGCGCTGAATCTCTGCGAGAATCATGTCCAGATTATTCTGCGCGCTGGGGCTATTGGGATGGATGGTCAACAAGTGTTCGAATGAGGCGCGTGCTTCCGAGAGTTTTTCCTGCTGCATGTAAATCAAGCCTTGCCCGGATATTGCACCGAAGTGTCGTGGTTCCAGTTCCAGTGTCGCATCAATGTCTGACAGGGAGGCGTCGAAGTCGCCGAGCAAATAATACAGCGTGGCGCGCTTGTTCCAGGCTTCAGCAAACTCAGGATAGGCGCCTAGCAATTCATTAAATACCAGCATTGCCTCAGGGTATTGCCCGCCATTCATGCGCCTCGTGCCGATGGCCAGTAGTTGTTCGACATCCGCATTGTCGTGTTGCATCCACAGGTTCCAAATCGAGCCCTCAATAAAGCGTGCCTGCTCCGCCTCTTCGACAATTTTCAGGCGAGTGAAAAGTTCTTCCAGTTGAGGGTTAGTCTGATCAGCAAGGCTCTGAACAGGAGTGAGGCAAAGTGAATATGCGAACAGAATTGCAAGAAAGGACTGGGAATTCAATGGTAGCTCACCGCCTTGAAGTTGCGCTGGAAACGGGGAATGAAGTCAGTATAGAACCACGGCAGGCCGGAGTGCCAGTTTCTCTCAGTTGCTAACAGTAGCCCACAGTTGCCCACAGTAGCTGCGGACACGCTGAGGCGGGTCTGGGACAAGCATGAAGCCCGCCTGAGGCATAAAAAGAGGAGCTTAGAAGTGTTCGGCAGCAGCTTGTTGCCAATCGCTGGCGTAGGCTTCAGGGATGGAGTCGCTCAGAAGCTGGCCTTTGATTAACGGCTGGTAAATCTGATCAAAATTTTTCAGACCTTCGTTATAGCGCGTATAGAGATCTGCAGCAGTTGGCGAGTCCGGATTGTCGAAGCCCATAGCGCCAACCAGATCGAAACAGGCGTGGATGGTAGCGGCCTGATAGTTTCTGACTCGCACTGCTTTATCGTCGACATTGATGGCCCTTGCTCGTGCTGGGTCCTGGGTCGCCACTCCGGTAGGACAGTGATTAGTATTGCAAGACTGCGCCTGCACACAACCGACCGACATCATGAATGCACGAGCGACATTCACAATATTGGCGCCAACCAGTAATTTTTCCAGCATGTCGAATCCGGATGCTGTCTGGCCTGAGCTAATGAGCTGAATGTGCTCACGAATGCCCGCTCCGATGAGTACTTCATTCACATAGTACGTCGCTTCCATGCAAGGTGTGCCCAGCCGATTTGAAAATTCCACCGGCGCGGCACCAGTGCCGCCTTCGGCCCCATCGATGGTAATGAAGTCCGGATAGATGCCCGTCTTGAGCATGGCTTTCACGATGGCCATGAAATCACTCTTCTTGCCGAGACAGAATTTGAATCCTACCGGCTTGCCATCACTGAGATCCCGCAGGCGTTGCAGGAATTCGAGCAGGCCAATGGGAGTATCGAACTCGGGGTGACATGCAGGTGAGTAAACTGTCTTGCCGATCTCAACGGTGCGAATGCGGGCGATCTCTTCTGTTACCTTGGCCCCAGGCAGAACGCCACCATGAGAAGGTTTGGCGCCCTGGGAGATTTTTACTTCGATCATCTTGACGACATCCAGTGCTGCTTTCTGCCGAAAGGCGTCGGCTTCGAAGCGACCGTCTTCACGGCGGCAACCAAAATAGCCGGTGCCAATTTGCCAGATCAGATCGCCGCCATGGGCCAGGTGATAGTCACTGATTCCACCTTCGCCGGTGTTCTGAGCAAAACCGCCCAACCTGGCGCCTTTATTCATTGCCTCGATGGCACGGCTACTAATCGCGCCGAAACTCATACCGGATATATTCAGGCGCGAAGCCAGGTAAGGCTGCTTGCATGCGCCGTTGCCAACCGTTACACGTGCATGATCTTTGGAAACTGAAGTCGCGTTAATAGAATGATTCAGGCTGCGGTAGCCTTCGGCAAGAATGTCCTGTTGCGTTCCGAAGGGCAGTGTATCGTTGGCTGACTTGGATCGACGATAGATCAGATTGCGTCGCTCTCTCGAAAAGGGACGCTCCTCTGTGTTATTGGCGATGAAATACTGTTGAATCTCAGGACGAATGTATTCCAGCATATAGCGGATGTTTGCCAGCACAGGATAGTTACGGCGCAGATTGCTCTCGCTGAAAAAAATCTCGTACACACCCAAAAGAGACCAACTGAGCAGTATTACGACCAGCGAGAACAGAAGAGGGCGAGTAGTAAACGCCGCGAGGCTGAACTCTCCACCGGTGGTGAAGAGCAGCCAGGCAACGCTTAAGGGTGTAAGGATGAGGGCGATTGCCCAATGGAGTCGAACAATAGGTGTCATTTCGTCTTACTCGAACTACAGCGCAGCGGTTCTGATGATGAACTGCAAGCTCGCAACATGAATTGTTCGTTCACTTGCTTAGAAGTTCATTACGAAGGTAATCGCGGTTTCAGAATCGGTATTGTCTTTCCCGAGCGGCACTTCTGTTTGGTGTTTGATGTTGATCGAAAAACGCAGCGAAAGATTGTCAAGAATCGCCGTTTCAATGCTCGACTCGGAGCGATAGATGTCGGAGTCCGAACCAGCCTCCACACTCAGGTCCTGACTAAAGCTCGCAGACTCTGAAATGGTCCAGTCATATTCTCCAGCGAAACGCAGGATTGGTTCATCGGAGTCACCACCTTGATTGAAGCGAGTCCAGCGAACACCGATACCGCCGACCAGACTCAAGTCCATATTCGCGTTGTTGCTTAGCATGTCTCTGCCATAACTGAAGGTCAGGTCAGACTGGCTGGCGAAGCCACTGAAGCGGTCGTCTTCATGAGATGCTCGGGTCTGAAAATAACTGATTTCAGAAATCTGATAGTCGGCTCGTGCGATACCGATGGCTTTCTGTGCTTTCACTCGTCCTTCACTGGACGTGTACAAGCCATCAATGGAAAAACGGTAATCCCAGTTTGCCTGGTCGACGTCGATTTCAGCGCCAAAATTGAGTGACTGCTCGTCAGTATTACCGGAGGTGAATAAGGCACCGAGTTCGGCGGTGCGCGTGATGTCGGTTTGTGCCGCGACAGGGCTGGCCAATAGCGCGCCCAATAAGGCCAGGGAGAGGGATTTGCCTGTGGTCATTGTCAAAGTCCGTAAATTGATGTGTGTGCTTACGTTTTCGGCATCTTGGCCAGATCACTTAGCTAAAGGCAGGCGTCGTGCGACTAAAAAATCTGTGAATTTTCAGTCGGAGAAGCGTGTGACCGATGTCACTGGAGTTGCCAATCCAATTGGGGTATAAGGCAGCTGAGCCAATGGTTTTTTGAAAATTGTAGTGACTGCCAGCGCTGTTTGCGCAAGCTACTGCAAGAAGAAGGAACATTGGTGAGATTCGAAGTACAGGATTCAAGTATTCGATGTTGCTGAGAATTAATCATCGACTAATGCATTCATGAAGACCCTCTATCTGCTACGGCACGCGAAATCGAGTTGGGATGATTCCGACCTGCGCGACTTTGAGCGTCCACTTAGTGATCGGGGGATTCGCGACATTCCGTTGATTGCCGAGCGCCTGATGAGCCGGGGTGACAAACCTGACACAATCGTCTGTAGCCCAGCAGTCCGGGCCAAGTCCACCGCCAGACGCATGGCGGACTGCGTCGGCTTCCCCAAGGACGATCTGATCAGTAACCCGGAATTGTATTTCGCTGGCACTGGCATGTTTTTGAAAGCGGCCAAAATGATGGATGAGTCGGCTGGCTCGGCGATGATTGTTGGCCACAATCCAGCCATCACTGAATTCGTTAATGCTATGCTGGGCGACGGTTCAGATGAGATTGAAAATATTCCAACCTGTGGACTCGTCGAATTGGAGCTGCCAGTTGAAAATTGGAGCGATGTGAGTCTGGCCAGTGCCAGGCAAATAGTGTTCGACTATCCCAAAAAGGATGCCGAGTCTGAATAATGCTGACTCGCTCAGAAAGCAATCACCAGTCAACTTTCTTTATCGCCTTGTTGTTCCTGCTTGCTTCCTGCGGACAGGAGCCTTCGCGAGATCTTGATCTGATCGATGCCGAAACCGGTCGCTGGTATAGTGTAGCGGAGCAGGACTACGGTCAGCTGGTATTCAGGCAACATTGTGCAAGCTGTCATGGTGAGTCAGCTGAGGGTTTACAAGAAAACTGGCGACAAAGGTTGGCAGATGGATCTTTACCTCCGCCGCCGCTCAATGGATCGGCGCATGCCTGGCACCATTCCTTGTCCGTTTTATTACAAGTGATCAATGAAGGAGGTGTTGCCTTGGGTGGCAAAATGCCTCCTTTCGAAACAGTGTTGACGGACGAAGACAAACTTGCAGCAATTGCTTTTTTTCAGGGGTTTTGGAGTGATGAGATATATCAGCAATGGACACAGATGGGTGGTGTGCTCTAAATGCATACAAGGCATTGCTCTGTATTTCGCTATGCTGTCTACTTTAATCTTTGTCTTTCCTGTTCAGGCTCAACTCGCCGCACCTGATGTCTGGCAATCTGAACTGGAGCAGGATCATGAACTTGTGGGCAAGATCTGGAGCGAATCCGATCAGTCATTCATAGGCATTGATGAGTTGGTTAGCCGAATTTCAGGTGCCAGGTATCTCTTGATAGGAGAAAAGCACGATAACCCTGATCATCATGCAATCCAGTTAAACGTATTGGAGTTTCTCTCCAGTGAAGGAAAGCTTTCGCAACTGGCTATGGAAATGATGGATGCGACGGCGACTCCCTTGCTCTCCACTCTTTATGAGCAGCCCACACTAAGCGATGCTGAACTAAAATCTCATGTACAGTGGGATGACGAAGGCTGGGAATGGGAATTTTATGGACCTCTGCTGTCAGTGGCTTATTCGGCGCAGATACCTGTGATGGCTGGAAATATCAGTCGAGAAATGATGAGTGAGGTGTATGGCAATGCGAGCGCAATCGACGCTGAAGGCATACTCACCAGCATTGCAGAAGCACAACTCCTGGAAGACATTGACGAAAGCCACTGTGGACAATTACCGTCTTCGCAGTTTCCTTCTATGGCCCGGGTGCAGCAAGCGCGAGACCTGACGATGGCCGAGAGCATGATTGGTGAAAAAGGGGCAGGAGAGCGCGCAGGTGAAGAGACAGAAATATCAGTCTTGATTGCGGGCAACTACCACGTTCGTCATGACCTTGGCGTGCCCAATTATTTGCTTGCTCGTGATGAGAGCGTAAGTCGCGAACAGATTGTCACACTATCACCAATGGAAGTGGTGGCCGGTGAAACAGAGCCTGCCGCCTACCAGGATTCGGTCGGTGGTCAGCCTGCCTATGATTATCTATGGTTTACGCCAGCGCTCACCAATGAGGATTACTGCGCTTCGCTAATGTAATCCACTAGTCGTTAACTGTGTTCTTGTCTACGTTCTGTTGGTTTGGTGAATCGATTAATTGAATCGACTTGGGGTCAGTATTCCTTGAATAGATAGGGGAATGTGTAGAAACTGTGCACATGAAATTGCACAAGTTCACTATATCCGTCTCTTATAAAGTTCTCTTGCTACTTGTGATTGCAGCGGCAACCGTTTCGAACTCCGCACAGGGACAGGTCTTTCCACAGGTTCAGCGAACGAACCCTGCCTCGCCTTCTCCATCTGCTTCAAGCGCAGCTTCTGTGTCTCAAACTTTGGACTACGATGCCAGCGGTGAGTTTAATTTCGTGCGTGTACAGTTCGACAGTTACTACGGCGGTGGCATGGGCTACGGCCCCTGGTCTATTGATTTTCCCGACGCCGATCGAAATTTTCTACGTGGCGTGTCGCGGCTTACCAATATTCGCGTCATGAGTGATCCAATTGTCCTGCGCTTGGACGACGAGCGCATATTCGACTATCCGTTTCTCTATATGCTTGAAGTAGGTCAGGGCGGAGGCATTACCTTACGACCAAGTGAGGCCGAGGGGCTCAGGGAGTATCTGCTTCGAGGGGGCTTTCTGCTAATCGATGACTTCTGGGGACAGCGGGAGTGGGATAATTTTTACGCGACCTTCACGCAAATTTTTCCTGATCGAGAAATTGTCGAGCTACAAAACGATCATGAAATATTTCATGTCTACTACGATATCGATGGCCCGCAACTTATTCCTGCCTTGTATCGCACCGATGAATACGGTGAGCAGGGGATTGATTATGCATCGAACCACGCGATTCTGGACGATAGCGGCAGGGTGATGGTGCTGGTGAATTGGAATTCGGATATGGGCGACGGATGGGAGCATACCTATCACCCAGCCTATCCAACTCGTTATGCCAATGCTGCTTACCAGCTAGGAATCAATTATCTGATGTACTCTTTGACACATTAGTTTGTGAATCAGCTGTTGTAAAAATAGGTAAAACAGGGCAATCCAGTGAAAATCTTGGCTAGTAACACTGTTTTCCACGTGAGCGATCTTGAGAAATCTGTCCAGTTTTATACTGAAATTCTAGGCTTTGATTTGAAATTTCAGTATGGATCGCCGCCGAGCTATGCCGGACTATGCTTTGGTGAGGCGCATTTGCATCTGAGCTGTTCTTATCCATACAAGAACAATACAGGGCACGGCAATTTGTACCTGATTGGTGATGAGGTCGAGTCGATATACAGCAGATGCGTTGAGCAGGGAGTTGATTTCTATTCACACATTGAGCAACGTGACTATGGGCTCGTCGACTTTGCAATAAAAGATCCAGACGGAAATCAAATAGGTTATGGTGCACAAGCTCCATAACCAACCCTTCAATGTGAGCGATTTATTCGATACCTTAAAAGACTAACACCCTCGCTCCAACGGTTCGGACTCCTTAGCGAACGAGGAGCCTCATCCAGGGGAAGAGTTATGAGGCGGGCTTCTTTGCTTGCTGTTTAATCCAGAATCGCGCTTCCTGAACTGACTCGAAGACTTCTACTTTCCAGCCAGGCGGCTCATTTTCGCTCTCCAGATATGAGCGGTAGTCATCAGCCATGCCTCTCACTACTTCTGTTCTGGCAACAATCGCGAGCAGGAAGGCGGGATTGTTGGCAATCGCAGACGCGTCCTGTGCTGCGACTTCACGCAGAGTCGCGGCGGTAAGTTTGAGGCCGTCGACATTTAACAGATCGATAATGACGTGAGTGAGGCTTGGGAAATTCGGGTGGTTATGAATGATGTCATTGAGCGTTTGCACGTCATTGTTTTCGAGCGCACTGAGTTCGGCATAAAGTCCGCTTCCGTCTGTCAGCACTTGTAAATTCATAAACCTGCTCCCGATTCGGCGATCCTTCCTCTGTCCTTATGAGGCTTGTCGACCAGATCCGAATTTTCACGATTCGAATATGCTCGTCAATCAATCTCAATGGTCCATGGGGTCGCTCTTATTGGTGTCGATATTCAATTCTGCACATTGCTCATCGAAGTCTTGCTTTTTTATTTCTCCGCGCCGGTAAAGTCCTACCAGTGCACCATGACAAATGTAGTCTGCACTGATTTCGAAATAGTCTCTCAGCGCCGCCCGTGACTCACTGAGTCCGTAACCGTCGGTACCAAGCACCAGGTAATCGTTTGGCATCCAACGTGAGATGCTGTTGGGTAATGCTTTCATGTAGTCGCTTGCGGCTACTATCACCCTGTTAAAGCGGCTAAACAATTGTTGCACATAGGGGACTTTCTGTTCTTCTTCTGGATGCAGTCTATTGAAGCGTTCGCAGGCTTCGGCCTCCCTGCACAATTCGTTATAGCTGGTGATGCTCCAGACGCTGACATGATGGCCAAGCTGCTCGAGTTTTTCCTTCGCTGATAGAACCTGTTGCATGATAGCGCCGCTACCGAGCAGGTGAATATTGGATTCCAGTGCGCTGTTCGAGCAGCAGTAATGGTATGCGCCAGCAAGAATGCCCGCTCTGATATCGTCTCCCTCAGCCATGGCGGGCATGAGATGGTTTTCATTGTAGGCGGTCAGGTAGTAGAAAATATTTTCTTGTTCCTGGTACATGCGACGAATGCCGTCTTGAACGATAACGGCAAGTTCATAAGCGAACGCAGGATCATAACTCTTGAGATTGGGATAGGTGCTGGCAAGAATATGGCTGTGGCCATCCTGATGTTGAATGCCTTCGCCATTCAGTGTGGTGCGACCTGCCGTGCCGCCGATGAGAAAGCCACGGCATAACATATCGCCACAGGTCCAGATCATGTCGCCGACGCGCTGAAAGCCGAAAATGGAATAAAAAAAGTAGAACGGAATCATCGGCAATTTGTGAATGGAGTAAGCTGTGCCGGCTGCTAGAAAAGAAGCGAGCGCGCCGGTTTCGCATATTCCTTCCTGCAGTATCTGCCCATCTTCTGCCTCGCGATAGGCAGCAAGTGTTTCGGCATCCACTGGTGTGTACTTCTGTCCTTGCAAAGAGAAAATGCCGGCAATATTGAATAACGCCTCCAGACCAAAAGTGCGCGCTTCGTCAGGCACGATGGGCACGACGTATTTCCCAACGGTCTTGTCACGCATCAGTGTTGAGAGAATGCGCACCAGTGACATGGTGGAAGATTGCAGTCGTTCGCCAGAACCTTGCAGAATGGTCTGAAAGGCATCCAGTTCCGGTGTTGTTAAACTAGGGCAATCATTTCGCCGCTGTGGAATCGCGCCACCCAAAGCACTCCGTCGTTGTTGCAGGTACTGCATTTCTGCACTGTCTGCAGCCGGCTTGTAAAACTCCGCTCGGGCCAGCGCGTCGTCACTGAGCGGAATGCCAAAGTTTCGGCCTATTTCCTGCCGTTGCTGGGCATCGAGATTTTTCTTTTGATGTACGGTGTTGCTACCTTGGGCGCCAACGATGCCATCGCCCTTCACGGTCTTCACGAGTATGACAGTCGGTTTGCCTTTGTTGCTCAGTGCCTTGGCATAGGCAGCGAAAATCTTGGTAGCATCCTGACCACCGCGCTTGATTTGCCGAACTTCCTCGTCGCTGAGTGCGTTCATCATTTCTTCCAGCTCGGCATTACCATGGACCCAGTGCTCTCGCTGTCGATCACCGGACAACACCGAATAGCGCTGATAGTCACCGTCGACGCATTCCTCCATGCGTCGGCGCAGAGTGCCGTTCTCATCCGCTGCCAACAGCGTATCCCAGCCACTACCCCAGATCACTTTGATGACATGCCAACCAGAACCAATGAATGATGCTTCGAGTTCCTGGATGATCTTGCCATTGCCGCGCACAGGACCGTCCAGCCGTTGCAAATTACAGTTCACAACGAGAATGAGGTTATCGAGATTTTCCCGTGCTGCAATATTGATTGTGCCGAGCACTTCTGGCTCGTCGGCTTCACCATCACCGATAAAACACCAGACCTTCCCGCCCTGTGCTGGTTTGAGACCGCGGTTCTCGAGATATTTGGCGAAGCGTGCCTGATAAATTGCTGTGGGCGTACTCAAGCCCATCGAGGCATTCGCAACCTGCCAGTAGTCGGGCATGGAGCGGGGATGAGGGTAGGAGCTCAGGCCACCGCCTGTGCCTAGCTCTCTGCGATAATTTTTGAGTTGTTCATCACTTAACCGTCCTTCCAGCCAAGAGCGCGCGTACACACCGGGTGCAGCGTGAGGCTGGAGAATGACCAGGTCGCCGCCATAGCTCTCGCTACGCTGCCTGAAGAAGTGATTGAATCCGACTTCCATCATGGTTGCAGCTGATGCGTAGGTCGCGATGTGTCCACCGACTCCGGTTCCGGAATCCTGCCCCTGCAACACCATCGCCATGGCATTCCAGCGCAGAATGTTTTCCAGCCTTTGTTCGACGTTGATATCGCCTGGGTAGTCAGGCTCCTGACTAAGGGGAATGGTATTGAGGTAAGGAGTGTTTACGGTAACCGTGCTGATACCGGTGAGGCTGCGTTCCCGGCTCCACTGTGTCAGACTGGCGAGCATACTCTGCACACCTTCTGCCCCATACAGATCATAAATATTGGCCAGCGCCTGCAGCCACTCCTGCCGGTCTTCGGCAAGCAGAGTCTCTATCGCGGCGCGATGATCGGGTTTGATGTGCAACTTGTCATTCATGGATTTATGCTTCTTTTAACTGAGCGTTTATTTAATGAACTATTTTGACAAATGATTTTGCAGTGCCAGATGGATGCCGGTTCGGTCTCGTTTTGGTATAAGTCTCGCTGCTGATTTGGAAGTTTTACGTGATATCAGTGAATTACCTTCTGACATAATCGCGGATCCCGCGAAATACCTTGTTGGCAAGCAAATAGCTGATAACTTTGTCCTTGAACGAACGATAGTAACGCACTTGAGCGGAACTGGAACCCTAAAATGAATACAAAAAAACGATTCCTCGCTGCACTAATACTACCTGGTGTTTCTCTGGGGCTTTTGAACGCTTGTTCGCCTCAATCCCAAACTGAGCCTGTGCAAGAGGCTTCATCGCCAACTACGACTATCAGCCTGGAGGCTTTGTCCAATCGTGCGCATTTGCTGAGTGGCGGTGATGTGCTATTGGGTGTTAACAGCAATGCTGAAGGGGAGGCTATCAGCCTGCAATTACCAGCAGGAGCGAGGCACAGCGAACTCGTTGCAGTTGACCACGAAGCGGGATCGGTTAGCTATCAAACGCTCGTTACAGGGTTGCCAGTGGGAGAGAGTACTATTTCTGCGACGGCAGGACCGACGCAAACCAGTTTGCAGCTGAGTAATTACCCAATCTCTGGCCCGATTATTTCTGGGCAACAACAAGAACCCTATTTCTGCGCTGATCAACTCGCGCCCAATCGCGATGGTAGCGAGCGGCAGTTTGCGATCGGTAATGGTGAGTACTTGTCCGCTGAAGACATCGCCGACGATTGCAGTGTCAACACGCGTATCGATTATGTGTACATGTCCACCGACAGTGATATCGGATTTCGTAAATTGGAAGAGCTTGATTCGCGACCTCAGGATTTAGCCTTCACGGAGATCAGCGCCGGTAACCAGCAGCCTTATATTGTTCGACTGGAAACCGGCACGATTAATCGGGCGATCTATCAAATAGCCATGTTGCATGACCCGGCTTCTTCGGCGCCATCGGCCACTACGCCATCTTCAGCATGGAATGGCCGTTTGATCTATACCTATGGAGGTGGCTGTGAGGCAGGCTACTTCCAGGGAACCTCCACAGGTGGCGTGCTTCGAGATCACATGTTGAGCAGTGGCTATGCTGTCACTTCATCCACGCTGAATGTGAACGCCCAGGGAGGGTGCAACGATGTCATCTCGGCGGAGACCACGATGATGGTGAAAGAGCATTTCATTGAGCAGTACGGATTGCCCGAGTACACAATTGGTCGCGGTGGTTCCGGCGGTGCTATGCAACAGTTACTGATTGGAGGTGCCTATCCGGGCTTGCTTGATGGCTTGTTGATTAGCAATACCTTCGCTGATGCAGTTACCTATTTCACCGATTCGCAGGAATGTGCCAGCCTGCTGCGCGACTATGTGCACAATCCCGAGAATGGCATGAGCGAAGAAGTTGGCAACACCATTGGTGGATGGTCCATGTGGTCGCTGTGTGAGTCATCACTCGGTGATCGACCCAAACGAATTGGTCCTGATGATTGCCCAGCGGCAGTTCCGCCTGCGGCTGGCTATGATCCGGAAACCAACCCTCAAGGCGCCAGGTGTTCTATTTATGATGGCATGCGCAATATTTTTGGTGAGAAGCTCTACGCTGATATAAGCACCGAAAGAGAATTCGCCAGAGCGCCCCATGACAATATCGGCGTGCAGTACGGCCTTGCTGCACTCAATGCGGGCATGATCAGCACAGAGCAGTTTCTTGATTTGAATGAAGAGATCGGGGGCTGGGACATCGATGTCAATTCCAGACCTCAGCGTACTGAGGCAGATGAAGATGCGCTCCGTATCGCCTATCAAACAGGTCGCGTTACCAATGGTGCAGCCGGACTGGCACAAGTGCCCATCATTGATGATCGCTCGTACCTGGATGATATCGGTAATTTTCACGCCAGCGTCTATTCGTTTGTCACGCGGGCGCGACTGGAACGGGACAACGGTCATGCAGGCAATTACATCCTCCGTCGTCACAATCGTGAGCTGAGTCTGGAAGAAGATAATCTCGCATTGATGGATCAGTGGTTGGCAAATATCAAAGCCGGGGGTCGCGACGGGCAGATGCTGGACAGAATTGTTGCGGCCAAACCTGCTGATCTGCAAGATGATTGTTTTGCAGCCAACGGTGAGCGCATTGTTGAACAGCCCACATTCAACATGCAGGCCCTGTATGACAATACTGCGGGCGCCTGTAATGCACTCTATCCACCTCACGCCGGCATGCGTCTCATTGCCGGTGGCCCACTGACCAATGACATACTCAAGTGCCAGTTGAAAGCCATTACGCCAGACGACTACACAGTAGAATTCAGCGGCGAGGAAATGGCTCGCTTGCAAGCTATCTTTCCTCAGGGCGTGTGCGACTGGTCCAAGCCTGGGGTGGGGCAGCAGATCAATGAAACCTGGCTGTCATTTGGGCCGTCACCGGTGAATCGATACGGCAGTAATTGATGAAGCTGAGGGGAATGAGGAACAAGCGACAGTAGATTAAGAGCTCATTAAGAGCTCATTAAGAGCTAATTAAGAGTTGATTGAGAGCGGCTGCGTGACTGTGATCCTTTTGGATTCAAACTCAGCCATTTAGACGAAGCCAATAGGATTAACAGGATTGGAAAATGGCAAAGTCCAGATCACAGAGTGCGTCAGCCTGCTTTAGCTCAGTTCCTAATTCACTCAAGGTTTGTGCTTTTGCTTTTTTGAACTTTGTTTTTGCTCAGCTGGCTTTCTCACAGGAGCCACTGCAAGCCAGCTACGGCAATTCCTATCAGATTGACTCAAGTGCGTTCGGTCAGGATGTTACCTTGTATGTTCATTTGCCTGCCGGTTACGCAGACTCCTCTGATAAGGACTACCCGGTTCTCTATGTCCTGGATGCGGAAAGCTGGATGCATGCAGCGGTTGAGGCGAATCGCATCTTGCAGGTCAATAGACGCATTCCAGAGACCATCATCGTAGGCGTGGTGCGAACACGCTTGCTGGGTAGTTTCAGTGATCCAATAGTGCGAGCTAATCTTGTCTCGCTTTTTCGTGACGACGTTCTGCCACACGTGCAAGCGAATTATCGTACTTCCGATCTGACTACGGCATTCGGCCATTCAGCTACGGCCGATCTCGTCCTTTCATTATTGATCGCCGATCCGAACTTGTTTTCGCGCTTTGTCTTGGCGAGTCCTGGGCTTGGTGAAGAACTAATCTCTGGTATGGAGTCGTTGCTCTCTGAAAACCCTCTCGCTGATAAAACGATGTATCTGACTCTTACCAACATTCACGAAGAAGGTCATAGCCGACACAGTGGCATGACGCGTCTGATCGAACTGCTCAACGAGAAGGCGGATGAAAGTTTTGTCTGGCGTTATGATCCTATCGAGAGTCTCAGCCATTTCACCACACCACATACTGCACTCTTCGAAGGCGTTGCTTTTCTCGATCTCGACTTCTCACCAACCCGTTTCGCTGACTATCAGAGCTTTCTCGAATTCGGTGGATTGCCTGAAGTTGAATCCCATTATGAACGACGCGCGCTTAAATATGGTGTTGACCCATCCGTGCCGTTGAACACCATTGTGTGGTTAGCCGGCACGCTGATTCGGGAAAACCAACTGGACGAAGCGCTTGATGTGTTGCTCGACTATAAGGACGTTAATCCAGAATCGACAAACATGTTAAGTCTGTTCGCGACCGTTTATCAGGAATTGGGTCGATACAACGAGGCGTTGCTGGCATTGGAACAGGCCAACGCCATTGCACTACGCAGATCAGATCGATTTCTATTAGAGCAGCTGGCCGGGCGCATGGCTGCTCTACAAGAATTGATGTAGTTGCGGTTAGTAGTTGCAGTTAGTAGTTGTAGATAAGAAGGCAGCTTATCCCGGTGATGCAGCACTGCCAGCCAGGATACCGCCATCGATATTCAGTTCCGTGCCCGTCACATAGCGACTCTCGTCGCTGAGCAGATAGAGCACGGCATTAGCGACATCGTCCGAGGTACCCATCTCCCCCAAGGGAATATCCTTGCTGATGGCGGCGATAGCAGCGTCACGTTGCTCGCCTTCCCCCAACATTGCATCCCACATCGGCGTGAGTATGGCCGCTGGGTGAACTGAGTTGCAGCGCACGCTGTACTTCTGTTGAGCGCAATACAGAGCGACAGTCTTGCTGTGATTGCGAATGGCCGCTTTGCTTGCCGCGTAGGCTGCCGCACCGGGAATGCCGACGATCCCGGAGCGGGATGAGAGATTCACTATGCTGCCACCTGACCCTTTCAACCAACCGATCGCGTATTTGCACCCTAATACCGTGCCAGTCAGATTGACAGCCATGACCTTATCCCAGCTCGCTATGTCCAGATGCTCCGGATCATGGGGGCCGCTGGTTTCCAGAAATCCGGTTATGCCCGCGTTGTTGACTAGCCCGTCGATTCTGCCGTCGTATTGATCTTTAATCAGACTGTCCAGCTTCTGCCAATCTGTATCACTGCTTACATCAGCATGAACAAACAGCGCACTGCCACCCAATGTCTCACACAGCGAGGCTCCTGTTGCCGCATTGATGTCGGTCAGGATAACCCTGGCGCCATTGTCGATAGCCAGGCTCGCGCAAGCCGCGCCGATGCCTTGTGCGCCACCTGTAATCAGTATGGTTTTGTTCTTTAGTCGTTGCATGGTGTCACTCCGTGTGCGAGGCCGATGAATTATCGGACCGGCACCTGTGTTTTTCGAAATCTGTGAAAATGATTCTTGATTATGCGCACAACACGCAAAACAGTCTCATGTGCATCTGTGGCACTGGACTGTTCAGATGTTGTTTGGGAGTGAGTTGTCCATGTCGCACCTCGCTCGCAGGAGGAAAAGAGAATTGCCTGCATTGACTGGTCTGGAATAGGGCTCCAGTGAAGGAGCAGCTGGCAGGGTAAAGGTGGTGACGACTTAGGTCAAGTCAGTGGTAAAGCGAGGTCAAGCCGTCACACAGCGCGGTCTACAGTACGCTGTTGATCTGTAGATGTTGAATAATCAGTTCAGTGCCCTGATCGACGCAACCCTCACTATGTTCGAAGATATAGTCAATCGACGCCTGTTGAACCACGTGCGCTTTGCTAATGGTATTGCGGAACAAATTAATTTTTCCAGGTGGCATGCCCAGGTTGCGATGGAAATTGGTCAAGAGTTCCAGTTCTTCGGCATTGAAGTTCCTGGCTATGATATGTGCTATACCATCTTCAAAGAATTTCCATTGATATGCCTCGCGGTAGCAGGCTGCTATGCGCCGCTCAAGGTAAACCGGTAATTGATAATCGATGTTGCGATTGATGATGACGCTGTAGTTGTAAATGATTTCGCGTGCCTGCTGCTGTGCGAGGGATTCAAATTGTTCACCGACATTGGCAACGCGCAGGAGTCTCTCTGCTGCGAGTAAATGTGCCGGAGTCTGCGCAACTGGCGCTGCCGTGACTTCTTCGGACGAGTCTGCGTAGGCAATCGCTGGGTTGTAAAACGCCACGGAGAGCACCGCCATCGATGCAGCTGTAAGGAAGAGCGAACGAAAATTCGAATGGTAGTTTGCGAACATGGCGCGTGGCTGATGCATGGCAGAAGGCAATATTGTAGTGCTTTCATAACAGGGCCTGGCAAAATTCTACTCAAAGCCTGATCAAGGCGATAGCCCAAACAGCGACTCTTATTTCCTGTTATCTCAGCGATAGTCATTGACTGTTGCGGCTGGCAATGACAACATGCTGGCACTAGTGTGGTTCTGCGGCATGTAGTTCTGCGGTACATGTAGTTCTGCGGTAATAGAGCAGGTAATTCAGAATGCATTCTTCCAAGCGGGTATTGTTTCTGGATCTGGTGCTGTCGATCTTCCGTCTTAACGGGCAGTTGATAGCAGAAGGCGATGCGATGACCGAGCAGCTCGGTCTGACTCACGCACGCTGGAAGGTCATAGGAGCCATCGCCCTGTCCAGCGCTGGACTCACAGTACCCGGGATCGCCCGCGTGCTGGGCCAGTCACGCCAGGCTGTTCAGCGTATTACTGATGTCATGGTTGAAGACGGTATCCTCGCCTATACCCCGAATCCCAAACACAAGCGCTCTGTGCTGGTCACATTAACGGACCAGGGCAAAGACGTTTACAACACCTTGCGTGAGGTGCAGGACCCGTGGGCGATAGAAGCTACCGATGATGTGCCGGTAGAAGAGTTGGAGACAGCTCTGCGTCTGGTTCGTCGCCTCATCAAACATTTCAATAAGTAGTCGGCGTTCCCTTAAGCCCGGAAGCCAAGAGTTATTGAGAGTTATAGAAAGATATTGAGAGTTCCGTGTCATGACGGATTTCACTACACGCCTCCCGCGATCGCTGTACCGGGCTGAACAGGTTCGGCAACTCGACGCCATCGCGATCAAGGAATTTTCTATTCCAGGATTCACACTGATGAAGCGAGCGGCCGCGTCCGCGCTGGAAGCGCTGCTGGAGGCCTGGCCGCAGACGCGTTCCTTACTCGTCTATGTGGGTGCGGGAAACAACGGTGGCGACGGTTATGTTTTGGCAGGGCTGGCCAAGGACCAACATCTGGCCGTTACCGTGGTTGTTTTGCACGCGAAAGACTCCTTGAGCGGCGATGCATTAACCGCCAAACAGTTTGCCGAAGAGCGTGGCGTCGCAGTTTGCCAATTTGAACAAGCTGAGAGCGCGGTCGAAGAACTGAGTGGTCCATTGGTGGTGGTAGATGCACTACTAGGCACGGGACTCACCCGTGCTGTAAGCGGCGAATTCGGACGTGCTATTGAGCAAATCAACAAACAGACCTCTCCTGTCATCAGCATTGATGTCCCATCGGGCCTGAACGCCGACACTGGTAACCCCATGCCCTGCGCAGTGCATGCCGATCTCACGGCGACTTTTGTCGCGATGAAGCAGGGCATGCTCACCGGACAGGCTCGCAACTATGTCGGGGCCGTGCGTTTCTATGGACTCGACATTCCGGACCAGGTTTACAGCTATGAGTCGGCTCCAACAGCACCAGTTCGCCGTATTGATATTCACAGCAGTTCATCGTTGTTGGCGCCGCGCAAGGAAGCAAGCCACAAAGGCAGTAATGGACATGTGCTGATAATTGGCGGCGATCATGGTTACGGTGGAGCGGTAATCATGGCTGCGGAAGCAGCTGCGCGCAGCGGCGCGGGTCTTACCAGTGTGATCAGTCGTGCGGAACATCGTGCAGCGTTGTTGGCTCGCTGTCCTGAAGTGATGGTTCATACAAGCGAAGAAGCAACGAGAGACGCAGAGGCGTCTTCAGAGCGCTTGGCAGATTTGCTCGCGAGAGCGTCAGTCATCGCTGTAGGGCCTGGCCTGGGAAGAAGCGATTGGTCTAGGGATTTGTTTCAGGCGGCACTGGCGGCACAGCGAAAACGTCACATACCATTGATCATCGATGCTGACGCACTCCATCTGTTGGCAGAGCGACGAGAGATTGATGCCACCCTTAAAAGGGACAACTGGCTACTCACACCTCATCCGGGAGAAGCCGCAGCATTGCTTGGCATCTCAGTAGCTGAAGTCCAGGAAAACAGATTTGCGGCGCTTGAACGGCTTGCATCAATCTATGGTGGCTGCTGCCTGCTAAAAGGCAGCGGCAGTCTCATCAAGTCTGTGCGGGAAAACTCGACTACAGATTCCCAGTTCATGCTTTGTTCAGAAGGAAATCCAGGAATGGCCAGTGGTGGCATGGGTGATGTGCTATCAGGTATTCTTGCCGGCTTGTTGGCGCAAGGCATGCCGAGCGATCAAGCCATGGCCTGTGCTGTCTCCATCCACGGTGAGGCAGCCGATCTGGAGGCGGCCGAGCGTGGTCCGCGCGGACTCCTGGCCACCGATTTGTTGCCCTGGGTACGCCAACTGGTCAATCCGCGTTAATCCTACTCCCTAGCTGCAGCGAAGCCGATACAAAGACAGAGTCATGGTCGATCAGAAACAAGCCTTCACTACTGAATATTCACTCCCCGATGAAGACGCGACGATTGCGTTTGGGCGAGAGTTGGCAAGAGCCAGTTTCAAAACCGGGGAGGGTGCTCCGTTAGCAGAGTCTGCAGAGCCGATAGAAGGTGAAGGCCACCCTTGTACTGGTGGTGTTATTTACCTTGAAGGCCATCTGGGTGCAGGCAAGACAACCTTAACTCGAGGAATAATGCGTGGGTTCGGGTACCAGGGCGCAGTCAAGAGCCCAACCTACACTCTGGTAGAGCCCTATGAATTCGCGCAGTGCCATATCTATCATTTTGATCTTTATCGACTCGCCGACCCCGAAGAAGTGGAATACCTTGGCACGGAAGACTATTTTGCCAATAATAATCTCTGCATCTTCGAGTGGCCGGAGCGAGGCCTCGCCCACATTCCTGCTGCCGATCTTGTGCTATCGCTACAAGCTGAGGGAACGGGCAGGCGCTTGCACTGTCAAAGTCTGACGGATCGTGGGCAACACATTGCCAGCATTATTGCCAAAAGATTGTCGTCCTCAGGCCGAAACCTATAGACAACGTGAACTATGTCAGTCGTTTATGACAATGCGTCTATTTCGAAGCAGTCTCAGCAAGTTGATCGCAGCGGTAATAGTGCCGGGAATGTTGGCGCCTGCTGTTTACGCAGCCAATGTCGATGAGGTGAGAATGTGGCGTGCACCAGACCATACGCGTCTGGTGTTCGATCTGGATAGCAGTGTCACTTATTCGATGTTCACGCTGTCCGATCCTTATCGTGTGGTGTTGGATATAAACGACACCACAATCAGTGATGACTTCTCTGGCCTGGATTTTACAGGCAGTCCGATTCTCAGGATTCGCAGCGGACCACGGGACAATAATCAGATTCGTGTGGTGCTCGACCTCTCCACCCAGGTCAATCCTTCCAGTTTTACTCTTGCCCCGAATCGAGAGTTCAGTGACAGGTTGGTGGTCGATCTTTACGACCTTGAACCGCCAACGCCAGTTGAAGAAGAAACAGAGGAACCAGCACTCGAGAGTGTGGCGAGCAGTTCGGAGCCACAAACAGCGGCAACCCAGCGTGATATCGTCGTCGCGATTTCGGCCGGCCACGGTGGAGAAGATCCGGGAGGCATCGGATATGACGGCCGTATTCGTGAAAAAAACATCACGCTGGCAATTTCCAAACAGCTCTTCACCCTGCTGGATAACACGCCTGGTTACCAACCGGTCATGGTGCGTGAAGGTGATTATTATGTGCAGCTCAGCGAGCGGCCAGAGATAGCACGCCGCCATCGCGCCGATTTGTTCGTCGCCATTCATGCTGACTGGTTCCGCTCGAGCGCTGCCTACGGCGCAACTGTGTATGCTCTCTCAGGTGATCGCGCAGACCGTGAAAACTCACGCAGAGTCGCGGAAAAAGAAAACAGCTCTGACTTGCTCGGCGGAGTCGATGGCGACATCACATTGGGCACATTCGATGATGATGTGGCGATGACACTGGTTTCCCTGCAAATGGCCTGGAGCATGGAGCAGAGCCTCATCGCCGGCACTCGCATTGTGGAATCTTTGCAGGGCATTACGCGAGTACGCCGGGACAAGGTACAACAGGCATCGCTGCAAGTGTTGAACTCGCCCGACATTCCCTCGATCCTGATCGAGACGGGCTATCTCACTAATCCCGCTGAAGCGGACCGGCTCAACACACCGAGCTTTCAGTACACGATGGCTGCCGCTATCGCTCAGGGAGTGAAAGCCTACTTCTATGATGTGCCCCCCGAAGGCACACTGGTTGCCTGGCAGAAAGCCAACGGCATCCACCCGGGCTCGTACACAGTATCCCGTGGTGATAGCCTGTCGCTAATCGCAGCGCGCTTCGGCAGTACAGCGAGCGAATTGCGACGCATCAATAATCTCAGCAGCGACACTATCCACATCGGTCAGGAGCTGACTCTGCCGGGCAATGAGCCCGTTCGCGTCTCCGAACACACGATCCGACGGGGTGAGACGCTTTCCGAAATCGCCGAACTCTATCGTGTAAGCCTCACCAGTCTTCGTCGTGAGAACAACATCAACGGTGACCGCATTATGGTTGGGCAGATTCTCAAGATTCCGACAATCTGATTCATCATGTGGTCGCGGGAACACTTCTTTACCGGATTTAGTTCGAAGGTGAAATAAGTTCCATAGGAAAAATTATCTGAAAAGCTAGTTCTAGCCTGGATTGTTCTGTTTTTACCACGGTCAGCATGCCAGATAGTTGGAAACCGTTATCGATAATCTTGGTCCAGTTCCCTGATGAGCTAACCCTTCCCAAAGCTTGCATCTCTCGCTCCCAGCCTTGGTTTTGTAATTGTTCACTTGCCTGACCATAAATCTCGGTTGCAAACATTTCTGAAGTAATGGATCTGCGAGTAGTAGCTGTATTGCCATTCGGAGCAAAGCCTTGTCCGAATACTCCGCGGGATTGCTGCCCGGATATTTCAATGTCTGGGATATGGCGGCCTATCTCCTGTGCTTGCTGCTGGGCAAGTTGATTTGATTGCGCTGCAGAAGGTGGGCTAGCTCTGTCCGCGATATGTTCCTCACAAGTCTTGTCCTGTTGATAGGAGGACAGAAAGAGTGAAATAACATTGAGATCGCTGCGTGCGAAATAGTTAATGTTCACGATTCCATATTCATCAAGGCACAACTCCAGATCGGGAAGGGTAACTGTACCGGAAGCGTAATTTACTCGAGACAGTCGAGGAGATAGAGAAATCCAGCCAACATCCGTCAGAGCAGAACGGATCGAATCCAGCGCATCAAGTTTGTCGAGGGTCGTGCCAAACAAAACACGTACGAAATAATCCCAATCCAGACTACCAATGATCGAAAATTCTGAAGGCGTGTCGAACCGTGGAAATGCTTGAGCAATATCAGAATAGATTGCAACGTCTTCGTCTGCAGGGGAAAACAATGCAAGTATAGTGTTTGTTGGAATTGAGTCGCCGAACTCCAAGTCGGCATAGGAACTACTGGCTGTGACAAGCAGCAGGTTAAAAGTGAGGAATCTAAGTAGCATCGACGGAAAGTCTCGAAGTTTTGCTGTGCGTTGTTTCTCATCTTATACACAATTGCCCACGAAATTAGTAGTATGCTGTGTTTGCGAAGCTCCCGCTCCCGACATTGGTGCTACAATGCCGCTTTAGTCGCTCAATAGCGTGCCCTCACAGTTTCAACTGACTTCAGAATACGATGTCCCGAATAAACGTCCTCAGCCAACGACTCGCTAATCAGATTGCGGCGGGTGAAGTAGTTGAGCGACCAGCCTCTGTCATCAAGGAAGTACTCGAAAACAGTCTCGATGCCGGGGCCACACGGTTGGACATTGATGTTGAACAGGGCGGCATCAAGCTCATGCGCGTTCGCGACAACGGCGGTGGCATCTATCGCGATGATTTGCCGCTCGCGCTCAGTCGTCATGCCACCAGCAAGATCACTGACCTGGACGATCTGGAGAGTATCGGCAGCCTGGGTTTTCGTGGCGAAGCCTTGGCGAGTATAAGCTCGGTGTCGAGGTTGAGTTTGCTGTCCAGGGCCAGCGAGGAGGATGACTCTGCGGGTTGGAAAGTTGTCACCGAAGGGCAGGGCATGGAACCACGGCTTGAACCGGTCGCTCATCCGCAAGGCACGACTGTTGAAGTAAGAGACCTGTTTTTTAATACACCTGCACGCAAAAAATTCCTCAAGACTGAAAAAACAGAATTCGGACGCATTGAGGAAGTGGTCAAGCGCATGGCGCTCAGCCGCTTCGATGTGCAATTCACACTGCAACATAATCAGCGTGTTATTCACCAATTACGTGCTGCAAAATCCGAGACCGAGATTCAGCGTCGGGTCAGTCTAGTTTGCGGACCGGCGTTCGTCGAGAACTCGGTCTACGTCGATGTGGAAGCTGCGGGTCTGCGTCTTTGGGGATGGGTGAGCCTGCCAACGTTTTCTCGCAGTCAGGCCGATCTCCAATACTTTTATGTGAACGGTCGCGTGATACGCGACAAGCTCGTCACCCATGCAGTCAAGCAGGCCTATAGAGACGTGTTGTTTCATGGCCGTCACCCTGCCTATGTGTTGTACCTCGAACTGGCTCCCTCCGCTGTCGATGTGAATGTCCACCCAACCAAGCACGAGGTGCGTTTTCGCGATTCACGCCTGGTGCACGATTTCCTGTTCAGTTCGCTACACAAGGCCTTGGCAGATGTGCGACCTGCTGAGCAGTTGGCACAACACGCTTCCCAGTTTTCGGCACAGTCTCCTGCGTCCTCGGTGGATGCCAATGGGCATCCTCATGCGTCATTCCCTGGTGGTTCCATGAGCCAGGGATTTGCAGGCAGCGTAGGTAACTACCAGACCTCGCCAATTTCTCAGGAGAGTCTGGGATTAGCCAGAGACACAGCGGCTGGATCATCATTCAATTATGCTGATCGCGGCAGGCCCCTGGCATCGTCGAATCAGGTTCAGGATCAATTGGCAGCACTGGCGGCACTCAATGCTGATGATGCGGAAGTTCCACCGCTTGGATATGCCGTGGCGCAACTACATGGCATTTATATTCTGGCGCAGAATAAAGAAGGTTTGATCATCGTTGATATGCATGCTGCCCACGAGCGCATAACCTATGAGCGCATGAAAATCGCTTGTGAGAATGAAGAGCTCAAGATGCAACCTCTTTTGGTTCCTCTATCTTTGGCGGTTAGTCAAAAGGAAGCCGATTGCGCTGACGAGCAAAGTGCCATGTTGCTTTCTTTAGGTCTGGAAATCGAACGAGTAGCCGATGAAGCCATAGTCGTGCGGCAAGTTCCTTCGATACTCAAAGACTCCAATGTGGAACAACTCGTACGCGATGTGTTATCCGATGTGCTCGAATACGGCAGTAGCGATCGCATTCTCGCGCACCAGAATGAATTGCTCTCAACCATGGCCTGTCATGGCTCCGTTCGCGCCAATCGACACCTCACCATTCCTGAAATGAATGCTCTGCTACGTGATATGGAAGCGACCGAACGAAGCGGTCAATGCAATCACGGCAGGCCAACCTGGGTCTATCAAAGTCTGGATGAGCTGGACAAACTTTTTCTTCGCGGCCAATAAAGCCCTTCACCGTGACTAGACAAGACAATCAAGACAAGCCGTCAGTGATTTGCCTGATGGGTCCGACTGCATCCGGGAAAACAGCACTGGCGATGGAAGTGGCTGCCCACCGTCCCGTGCAATTGATCAATGTGGATTCAGCACAGATCTATCGTGGTATGGACATCGGCACCGGTAAGCCGGATACCGAAACACTGAAACAGTTTCCCCATGAACTCATGGATATTCTCGATCCAACTCAGGCCTATTCCGCTTCGGATTTTCGCAGCGATGCTATCACCGTCATTCAGCGCGGCCTGAGTGAGGGCAAGACCCCATTGCTGGTTGGCGGGACCATGTTGTATTTCAAGGTATTGAGGGACGGGATCGCTACCATGCCCAGTGCAGATGCCGCGACCCGGCAGAGAATTCTTGATCATGCTGAGAAAGAGGGCTGGTCAGGAGTCCATTCCTGGCTAGCTGACGTAGACCCTGATGCAGCAGCGCGGATACATCCTAATGACCCACAACGCTTACAGCGTGCATTGGAAGTTTATCTGGTCTCGGGACGCACCATGAGCGAGTTTCACCGTGATGAGCAGCAGAATGGTGGAAATGACAATAACTTGCCATTTAATTTGCGCTTTCTGGCCATCGTCCCGGAAGACAGGGGAGAATTGCACGAGCGAATTGCTCAGCGATTTCAGAAAATGCTGGACGAAGGTCTCGTTGATGAAGTTCGTAAACTTCATAACAGAGGAGATTTGGAAGAGGGGCTTCCGTCAATTAAATCAGTAGGTTACCGACAGGTCTGGCAATACCTCGAGGGCCAATTGGACTATGACCAGATGGTGGAAAGGAGTATCATTGCCACCAGACAACTCGCCAAGCGCCAACTGACCTGGTTGCGTAGCTGGGAAAATCTGGCCAGCCTGTCCGGTTTGCAGGCACAATCCACCGCAGAAGTCTTGAAATACGTGGATAGCGACGCAATATAGAACTTAATTTGTCAGACTGTGGTCATAGTAGAGTTCATCGTAGAAGTCGTTTCAGGGTCCGCGCGATTTACCGGGGCAACGGATTCTTCGTCTTGCTAGAGACTTAAACTAAGGAGAATAAAAATGTCCAAGGGACATACACTACAAGATCCATTCCTGAATGTGCTCCGCAAAGAGCGAATTCCGGTGTCTATCTACTTGGTCAGCGGCATCAAACTACAGGGGCAGATCGAATCATTCGACCAATTTGTCATCCTGCTGAAAAACGCAGTGAGCCAGATGGTCTACAAGCACGCCATTTCCACAGTGGTGCCTGCACGCATGGTCAAGATTCCGATGGCGGGTCATGGTGACAGCCACGATGACGGCGGCGAGCCGGGTAATTCCTAAGGCCTTGAGGATTCAGGGCAAGAGGTAAAGATTGTTTTTCGAGAGACCAGACTCTGGCGAAATCTCCATACTTGTCCATGTCAGCCTTACCTCTGAAACAGAACAAGAAGACCCCGCTGAATTTGAAGAGTTAGCTCTCTCCGCAGGCGCAGTACCGGTTGCCTACGTAACCGGTTCGCGCAGGCAACCTTCACCCAGTCACTTTGTCGGTACCGGCAAGCTCGAAGAAATCGCCGAAGCAGTGCGCACCCACAGCGCTGAATTGGTGATGTTCAATCACAGCCTCTCTCCCAGTCAGGAACGCAATCTCGAGCAGTATCTCAAGTGTCGAGTGTTGGATCGGACTGGACTGATTCTTGATATCTTCGCGCAGCGCGCTCGTAGTCACGAAGGCAAACTTCAGGTTGAATTGGCCCAACTCCAACACCTGAGTACACGCTTGAAACGTGGTTGGACTCACCTGGACAGACAGAAGGGTGGTATCGGTATGCGCGGTGCCGGTGAAACCCAGCTCGAACTTGACCAGCGTATGATCGGTCAGCGCATCAAGGCGATTCACAAGAGCCTGGACAAGGTTCGGGCGCAGCGGCAACAGGGACGCCGTTCCCGAGAACGTGCCGAAGTCGAAACAGTTTCGCTGGTCGGATACACAAATGCAGGCAAGTCGACACTATTCAATCGACTTACCAATGCCGGTACCTATGCAGCAGACCAGCTCTTCGCAACCCTGGATTCGACCCTCAGGCGCATCGACTTGCCCAATTTCGGTCCGGCCATTATTGCCGACACCGTTGGCTTCATCAGCCATCTTCCGCACCAATTGGTGGAAGCATTCCGGGCGACGCTTGATGAATCTTCCAGCGCCAATCTGCTCCTGCACGTGGTAGATGCGGCAAATGGAGACTATGCAGACTATATCGCCAAGGTGGACGAAGTCCTGCTGGAGATCGGTGCTGATCGTGTGCCGACCCTGCTGGTATTCAACAAGATCGATTTGTTGGAACTGGAGCCGCGTCTCGAACGTGACGCACAGGGCAAGCCCAGTCGAGTCTTTGTCTCCGCGCAAACAGGTGCAGGAATGGATTTATTGCGGACCGCAGTCAGTGAATTATTGGCTGGGGGTATCGTGCAGGAAACTGTGGTGATTGAACCGGCGCAAGCCGGATTGCGTAGCCAGTTCTATGAACGCGGTTATATCGTGAGTGAGGACGTGGACACCGAAACGGGCAGCTATCATTTGCAGCTCAAACTACCCCGCGCTGAACTGGATCGATTGCGTCAAAACGGGACAAAGATACTTCCCCGTCAAACCAGCAATGACTGTGTTGAATCTCAGATTCTCGAAACTATCCCCGAGGAGCACAAAGAGCTCTCAGAGAATCGCCGCTCAGCCTGAGACAGACTCAGCTAAACCCCGAAATTGCTGTGAAAATACTTATTATTCGCTAAAATCGCCCTTCTGCTTTTAAGGAAGGCTCTGGAGAGACCAATGGCTTGGAACGAACCTGGAAACAACGGTAATGATCACGACCCCTGGGGTGGTGGGAATCGCGGCGGTGGTGACCAGGGCCCACCGGACATTGATGAAGTAATCCGAAATCTGACCAAGAAATTCGGCGGCCTGTTCGGCGGCGGATCTGGTGGCGGCTCCACTGGTAGCGGTGCATCGGGTGGAGGTTTTTCCGCGGGCCTGTTTGCCATGATGGGCGTTGTGGTTGTAGTCGCCTGGGCGTTTCTAGGTTTCTATACCGTCGACGAATCGGAGCGCGGCGTTGTACTTCGTTTCGGACAGGTACAGGACGCTGTGGTCACACCGGGCTTGCACTGGAACCCACCACTGATCGATGAGGTCACCAAGGTCAATGTGTCGCGCCTGAACTCCAAGACCTATGAAAATGGGTCGATGCTGACGACCGATGAAAACATCATCGATATCAATGTCACAGTGCAATACGTCATACAGGACCCCAAGGCTTACGTAATTGCCGTGCAGGATCCTGAGCGTAGCCTGGACAATGCAGCCGAATCCGCAATTCGTCACGAGGTGGGTAGCAACTTCATGGACCAGATTCTCACCACTGGACGTGCCGCTATAGCCGATGCAGTCGAAGAGCGTCTTCAGGACTACATGGACGCCTATCAAACCGGCATTCGCATCTCCCAGGTGAACGTTGTAAACGCCCAGCCTCCTGCTGCAGTGCGAGCGGCGTTCGACGACGTGATTCGAGCGCGAGAAGACGAACAGCGTGCGCAGAATCAGGCACAGCAATACGCTAATCGCGTAATACCTGAAGCGCGCGGTGAAGCCCAGCGCCAGATTGAACAGGCCAGCGCTTACAAAGAAGAAGTGATCGCGAAGGCAGAAGGTGACGCCTCACGCTTCGATCAGCTTCTGCTGGAATACGAAAAAGCGCCAGAGGTCACACGTGAGCGGATGTATATCGAGTCCCTGCAGGACGTGATGACTGCCAGTAGCAAGATCATGGTCGATGTGGAAGGCGGCAATAACATGCTTTATCTGCCACTGGATCGCCTTATGCAGCAGGGTGCCAACGTGAACGCGACACCGAATTCAACCCAGGAGTTGCGTGATTTGGCGAATCAGTTAGCGCCATATCTGCCTGCGCCTAGCAATAGTTCTACGGTTAACAGCTCGCGTCTCAATAACAGTGGAAGAGGAGGTCGATAATGAAAAATTTCGTTGCTATAGGCATTGTCGCTCTCGTGGTTTTTATTGCTGCGAACTCACTGTTTGTTATCAAAGAGACAGAACGCGGTGTAATGCTGCAGCTAGGTGAGATCGTCAATAATGACATTCCGCCTGGACTGCACGTCAAGATTCCTATCGTAAATACCGTTCGAGTGTTCGATGCACGAATTCAGACGGAAGACTCAATTCCCGAAGCTTTCTTTACTCTTGAGCAGAAGGCACTGGAAGTAGATTCCTATGCGAAGTGGCGCATTACAGATGTAGGCCAGTTCTATGTTTCCACTCAGGGTGATGCCCAGACAGCTGGACGGCTACTCTCTCAGCGAATCAACGATGGTCTGCGTGACCAGATCGGTGCGCGTAATCTGCAGGAAGTGGTTGCCGGTGAGCGGGACCAGTTGATGGTAGATCTGACGGCTGAGCTGAATCAGACCACAGCGGCAGACCTGGGTATTGAAGTTATCGACGTTCGTGTGAAGCGCATCGACTTACCAGACGATGTGCGTTCCTCAGTGTATGAGCGCATGATCACCGAACGAAACCGCGAAGCACAGGAACTGCGCTCACGTGGTGAGGAACTGGCCATTGGTATTCGTGCGGATGCCGATCGTCAGGCTGTGATCTTTGAGGCAGAAGCCTATCGCGATGCAGAGCGCATCCGCGGTGAAGGCGATGCGAGTGCAACAGCGATTTATGCAGATGCTTATCAGAAGGATCCGGAATTCTTTTCCTTCACCCGTAGCCTCAATGCATACCGTGAGACCTTCAACTCGAAGGGTGATTTCCTGCTTTTGGATCCAGAGAGTGATTACTTCAGGTATCTCAAAAATGGAGCCGGAGTCCAGTAGTCGCTAGCTGACTGCGAGTACAGGAATAAATACCAAAGAAATAAGAGACCAGGCTGATTCGATGATGAGCACGAATCAGCTTGGTTTGTTTCGGGTCTGTGATTTGCAATTGCATAGGCAAGTACATAAGCAAATGCAAAGCCGCTGGCCAACTTGGATGCAATGCGAGGCCGCATTAGAATTCGCACTATGTGGCATGAACTCGCAATAGCATTCTGTTTAATGCTCGTCATCGAAGGCATTTTGCCTTTCATCGCGCCTGGACGCTGGCGTCGCATGCTGATGACGCTTGACCAGGTCGACGATTCGACAATGCGATGGATCGGGCTGGCCTGCATGCTGACTGGAACAGTGTTGCTCCTGATCATTAACTGATATCAGATAAACAGATAGAAGAATTGCCATGACCACTGCAAAGCGCTGGCTACTGCCTGACGGTGTTGAAGAAATACTGCCCGCAGAAGCCTACCGACTGGAATCGCTGCGTCGAGAGCTGCTGGATCTCTATGAGTCCTGGGGCTACGAATTAGTGATCACTCCCCTTATTGAATTCCTGGATTCTTTGCTGGTTGGCTCTTCTCACGACCTGGATCTGCATACGTTCAAGATCACCGATCAGCTGAGTGGCCGCATGATGGGCATTCGTGCCGACATCACACCGCAAGCGGCTCGCATCGATGCTCACTGTTTGAATCGAGAGGGCCCGGTACGCTTGTGTTATGCCGACAGTGTTCTGCACACTAAACCACGTGGCATCATGACGTCTCGTGTGCCTATTCGCATTGGAGCCGAACTCTACGGTCATCAAGGCGTAGAGTGTGATGTTGAGCTCGTGTGTTTAATGCACGAAACTCTGCGCCGCGCTCAAGTGCCCGATCTTTATATTGTGTTGGGCCATGTCGGTATTTTCCGAACTCTGCTTGATGCTGTTCAGCTCTCGGCAGATGCGGAACAGACTCTCTTCGCAGCGTTGCAACGCAAAGCTTATGATGAAATCGATACTGTTCTCGAAGCACAGATTACCGATGGTAGCCTGCGCATTCTGTTGAAAGAACTCTCTCGTCTTAGTGGCGATGAATCGACTTTGGACAAGGCGCGCGAAGTATTTGCCACGGCACCGGCTGCGGTACAGAAAGAATTTCAGGACCTGGTTTCGGTAGTTGATGGAGTCAAACAACGCATACCCGATATCAAACTGTGCTTCGATCTTTGCGAATTGCGTGGTTATGAATACCACACAGGTATCGTGTTCGCAGCTTACACGCCGAATTATGGTCGCGCCGTTGCCAAAGGTGGCCGTTACGATCACATCGGCGAAGTATTTGGCCGGGCCCGTCCCGCTTCCGGCTTCGACAGCGATCTCAAGACGCTGGCTAAATTGACTGCAGCCAATGCAACCCGCGCAGCCGGAATTCTTGCGCCGAATTCCAGTGATCCGAGTTTGTTGAAAACAATTCAACAGCTGCGTGAAGACGGAGCCGTTGTTATCAATTGGTTGGCTGAGAACGACGCAACGACGCAGCAGATTGCAGATTTGAACTGCGATAGACGTTTGGTCAAAGAAGGTGATTCCTGGAAAGTCGAGAGCGTTTAAACCGGCTTCCATCAATAACAGTGAATAATTTGTACAGCAGCATTTAGAGAAAGTTTGAAATGGCAAAATCAGTAGTAGTACTTGGCACCCAATGGGGCGATGAAGGAAAAGGCAAGATTGTTGATCTGTTAACAGATCAGGCAGCCGTCGTCGTTCGTTTTCAGGGTGGTCACAACGCCGGACACACTCTGGTGATCGATGGTAAGAAGACCGTACTGCATCTATTGCCGTCGGGGATTTTGCGCGAAGACGTGAGCTGTATTATCGGGAATGGTGTTGTTCTCTGCCTGGAAGCACTATTGAAAGAAATTGCTGAACTGGAAGCCAGTGGTGTACCAGTGCGTGATCGACTCACGATTTCTGGTGCCTGTCCGCTTATTCTTCCATCCCATATTCTGCTGGATCAGGCCAGGGAGACGCGCAAGGGTAACAACAAGATTGGCACTACTGGACGTGGAATTGGACCAGCCTATGAAGACAAGGTCGCGCGTCGTGGCATACGACTTGCGGAGACCATCAATGAGGCCCATTTCGGTGAACGTCTGAAGGAGCTTCTCGAGTACCACAATTTTCTGCTCAGCAATTACTTTGGTGCCGACGCTGTCGACTATCAACAGGCCTACGACACATGTCTGGAACAGGCGCGAGAAGTCCGCCCCATGATCAGTGATACCGTCGACAAGCTGCACGCTTATCGCAAAGCCGATGCAAACATCCTGTTTGAAGGCGCCCAGGGATCATTGCTCGATATTGACCACGGCACTTATCCCTTCGTGACTTCTTCAAATACCACAGCAGGCGGAACTGCAACTGGTAGCGGCTATGGTCCTTTATACCTGGACTATGTGTTAGGCATCACCAAGGCCTATACCACACGGGTTGGCTCAGGTCCTTTCCCTACAGAGCTGTTCGATGAGGTCGGCAAACACCTGGCTGAAGTGGGACATGAGAAAGGTGCGACAACAGGGCGAGATCGACGTTGTGGCTGGTTCGATGCCGCCGCGGTGAAGCTTGCGACGCGCATCAATAGTGTGTCTGGTATTTGCCTGACTAAACTGGATGTACTCGACGGCCTGGAGACGGTCAAAGTTTGCACTGGCTACAAAGGCGGTGGCAGTACTTCTAGTAGCCTGATGGCAGTGGATGACTTCGACCAGCTAGAGCCGATCTATGAAGAGCTCCCGGGTTGGAGTGAGTCGACTGTCGGAGCAAAGAGTCTTGATGCTCTGCCAGAGAATGCGCGTCGCTATATCGAGTTTATTGAGAATGCAATAGAGGTGCCAGTTGACATTATTTCTACTGGCCCGGACCGTGAAGAGACCATCACTTTGCGGCACCCATTCAGCGTGTAGTTCATTGTACGCTTAACTTCTCCTGGTTTGTTGCGGGCAACTACCCGCGATCAATTGCCTGGATCCTATTATTCACGACCAAAGACAGGCGCCACCCACTGTGCCGCTCGCATCGCCATGTACCGGTGGTACGATTTTGGTCGTAATGACGTCGCTGAATACATGGGTCGGTAAGAACTCATGGACTTGATCGTACAGCGATTCGATATTGGAGAGACCACCACCCAGTACGATGGTGTGGGGATCGAAGGTGTTGATGACGGTGGCCAGGCATGCGGCGAGTTGTTCACTATAGCGACGCAGGGTCGCAATTGCGTTACGGTCTCCCTGTTCCGCGAGCTGCGCAATAATATTGGCGTCTTGTACTTTATCGTTCCCATGCAATTCTTGATGAGTGCGTACAAGGCCACTGCCGCACAAGACAGTCTCAATGCAGTTTTTGCGTCCACAGTAGCAAGGGCGATCTTCAGTAAGCAGTTCTCGCGCCGATGCGGGGATAGTGTTGTGACCCCATTCTCCGGCAATTGCGTTGGCGCCAGAGAGCAGCTTCCCGTTAATCACAAATCCTCCACCGGTTCCGGTACCGATGATGACGCCGAAAACAGTAGGTGCGTTCATCCCAGCTCCTAACAGCGCTTCCGATAGAGCGAAACAATTGGCATCGTTTTCCAGGCGCACGGCGTAGCCAAGTTTGTTCTCGAAATCAGCTTGCAGGTTCTTACCGTTCAGTACAGTTGTGTTGGAATTGCGCATCAGTCCTGACTGAGGAGAAGGTGAGCCCGGGGTGCCAATGCCAACCGATAGAGTCTCCGACTGTGTGCTCTGCAAGTCGGCAATCAACTGGCACAAAGATTCGAGGATAGCCTCGTAGGAACTGGCCGGCGTAGCGATCCGTTTTCGATGGACGATTCTATGATCATGGCCGAGAACGATGCCTTCGATCTTGGAGCCTCCGAGGTCGATACCAATACGATTGTGTTGCTTTGAATGATTCAATTGTTGGGCTTCTTTATAGTGAAGTGTGTCAGTGTCACATTTTAGAGCGAGTCGTATTCTTGCATAGTAACCGAAACTCTCTACAATCGACGGTCCGCCTGAATAAAGTGGGTCGTATTTTGACCAGAGCAAGGTATCAACAAGTCTCGCTTGCAGACACACCCTATTACCATTGCATCTCGCGATGTGTTCGGCGTGCGTATCTGTGTGGCGACGATCCAGTTTCTGGCCGCAATTTTGATCATCGCAAACGATGGCTGGTTGAGCGAATAAAGCAGCTGTCTTCCACCTTCTCAATTGATGTGTGTGCCTATGCGGTGATGAGTAATCATTACCATCTGGTTTTGCATATCGATACGGAGCGCGCTGAATCCTGGGATGCAGACGAAGTGATCAAACGATGGACTGCACTTTTTCCGGCGAACGGCAAGCTGATTGAGACACTCCGGCTCAATGCGACCAGCAAGGTTGCCTTAAAGGAGTTGGATCAACGAGTTGAGTTGTGGCGAGAAAGGCTACAAGACATTAGTTGGTTCATGCGTTGTCTGAACGAGACTATTGCGCGGCAAGCCAATCGCGAAGATGAGTGCACTGGCCGATTCTGGGAGGGCCGCTTCAAGAGCCAGGCCTTGTTGGATGAAAAGGCGCTGGTGACTTGTATGGCTTACGTCGATCTCAATCCTGTTCGCGCGGGGGTAACTGACACGCTGGAAGGGAGTGATTTCACCTCGATCCAGGAGCGGCTCATTGATCATGCGCGCAAGATCAGGAAGCGCAGCTACCGGCAGCAACGTCTGCTGCATCGGCGGAATGTACAACATCTTGTGAATAAGCCAAGCCAGCGTCGAGATTCCCTTCTTTCCCTGGAAAATGCACAGGGTATCGAGTCACGCGTGCTGCCAATTTCACAACGTAGCTATATCGCGTTGCTCGAGGAAACCTGTCGGGCACTGCATGTGAACAAGGTAGAGACAGCACGTGCTGAGCAGATACTCGATGCCAGGCAGGACTCGCTGTCCGCCCTCGGCATTTCCTCCCACGCCTGGCTTGAGTCGGTACGGAAATTTCACCGATTCTATGGGCAGGCTGCCGGGACTGAAGACTCTCTCTCCCGATTCCAGCGTCATCGGATTAACGCTGGTGTTGAACTCAAGCATGAGCAGAAGTGGGTTAGAGGCATACCACCTTCCAGACGACTCTACGGAACCTGATCGGCAAATCTGGTTTCTCACCACCATATCTCCGATACTTAAAATTCAAACCGGGCTTAGGCTTGTGGATTCTGGCGCCGATCTTTTTTTCTCAAGCAGTGAAACTCACTGATTTTTCTTATACCCAGCTTCAATTTCCCGTTTAAGTAATAGAAACAGCTAAAAGAACTGTTTGCAGAAAACTAGACAAGGGATTTTGTGAAGTTAAAAAGAAAAATGGGTGTCCTTTATATTTAATCAATTGAAAAAAGAACAAATTTAATTTGTTGAGAAATTAAGTGGGTGTCCTTTGTTAGTTGAAGTTCTGAATTAGTAGATTTTGCTAAGTATCGGTTTTGACTTGGTTTGTTTCGGCGGTGCTTGATTCTGTGCTCGGGGTGATGGCTAGAAATTGCTCAAATTTCAGGTAATTACGCCGACATACTCACAAGATATTGTTTGACTTTGATTGGCGTGCACTATATGTTGCGCTGCATGGATTGGGGCGTCTATCGACCAAAATCCGGGCCTGACAGTGATGTAGCCGGCCGAATAAGTGAGTTGATTGCAGTACACCTGAGTGCATTGAAATCCATAACAGTGCACAAAAGTGTGCAAAAGGGGAGTTCACTTACGCGGAATACATCCAGGGACAACTGTCACAATTTCCGGATGCGATTCCCGCACACTTCAGTCTGAGAGCTATAAAAAGAATTACTCAAATCAATAAGAATGACGGCATCTCATCGAGGCAGAGCCTGGAGTTACAATCACAATGAATAAACTCGCTCACGCAGTAGTCGACGATAGTTCAGATGAGAATCTGCAAGACAGCGACAAACTCTATCTTAAGAAGAAAAAAGAAGAAGAAATTCGCATGAAGCTTGATGCCTTCGCGAAGGAACTCTCTGCAGCTCGCGAGCTGCGCAGAAAGAAACACTAATTCACTTCCCTCCGGGCGATTCTACTCTTCGAACTCGCCCGCCAGCTTCAATCACCCCAACACGCAAGCTCTAGAACTTCAATCGCGTCCCTAATCTCAGTTTTACCCCAACCCTCGAACACCCCCAATGTCTTGACAGGACTCGACAAGCGGTGGTCTCCTTGCGACAGATCAATTCTTGATTTCAGCAGTTCCCTATAATCGGCTTCGTGTTTCACATCGACCGGTATGCTGGCAGCTGATTGCCATGACTGCCCAAACAACGCATACGCTGAACCCGGGTTCAGCTACATAGAGTAGCAATGAGTACCAAGCTTGATTCATTTCTATTACTGAGATCGCTTTACCAACCGATCGCAGTCTTTGAGCAGTTGGCGAAGGTCGATCCATCGCCAGCCTCTGTCATCTTCCGCTACTCGCTGTGGCTAATGTTGCTACCGCCGGTATTCTCATTAATAGGTGCCGCCAACTTCGGCTGGCGACTGGGTGCTGCCGAGCCGCTGCAGATGACGATAGATGCCTTGCTCATCGTCAGCGTGGGCTATCTGATTGTGCTTTTCTTCGGGCTCATCAGCACGGCGCTTATCAGTCGCTGGATGGCATCGACATATGGAGCCAGCACCTCGCTCGGCAGACACGTGGCGTTGATCACTATCGTCGGAGCGCCACTCGCCTTTGCGAGTATCGCGCATCTGTTTCCCGATGTGTTCGTCAATACGCTCGTCCTGATTCCCACCATGATCTGGAGCATGTATCTGCTCTACAAAGGCATTCCCATTGCACTCGAAACACCGCCGGAACGCGGAATGTTAATGGCCTCGTCCTTGGTAGGGTGGTTACTGGTTGCCGCTGTGAGTCTACTCGGCATCAGCATGGGGTTGTGGACCTTAGGCTTCGGCCCGCCATTAGGAGTCTGAGTGTGAACGGGTGATCCCTGAGTAAAAACTCTGAGTGACTACCCCTGACTATTTAACAAGCTACCAGGGAGCTGAGTTGATCTCCCACTTGAGAAACAAGCGAAAAGTTTATGACTGATGCAGTAACACAGTGCTATCACGACAAGGTCACCCTGCGCCTTGTGCAGTTTTCTGTTATCTGGGCAATTCTGGCAATGGCAGCGGGCGTCTATTTGTCCGCCGAGTTGGTATGGCCCACCATTGATTTTGGTCAGTTCTGGTTGTCCTTTGGGCGGCTTCGTCCATTGCATACCAATGGCATCGTATTCGGGTTCGGTGTATCGGCTCTGATGGCCACCGCCTTCTATAGCGTGCAGCGCACATCACATGTGCCCTTGTTTGCGCCCAAACTGGCGTGGTTCTCTTGCTACGCGTGGCAACTCATTGTACTCCTTGGCGGTTTGTCACTGCTGGCTGGTTGGAACTCAGCCAAAGAATATGCCGAGCTAGAGTGGCCTTTTGATATAGCTATCACAATCGTCTGGGTTTGTTTCGCCATCGTCTTCTTTGGCACGATCGCCACGCGCAAGATCAAACCGATCTATATCTCTAACTGGTTTTATGGTGCATTGATTATTGTTATCGCGATGTTGCATATCGTGAACAACCTCGCCATTCCGGTTTCCTTTACCAAGTCCTATTCGCTGTATGCCGGCGCCCAAGACGCAGTTGTACAGTGGTGGTACGGCCACAACGCGGTGGGCTTTCTTTTGACCGGTGGATTCCTGGGCATGATCTATTACTTTCTGCCCAAGCATGCCGAGCGGCCCATCTGGAGTTATCGCTTGTCCGTAGTTGCCTTCTGGGCCTTCGTCTACACCTATATCTGGGCCGGCCCACACCACCTGCACTACAACTCAATCCCCGAGTGGGTGCAGTCATTGGGAATGGCCATGAGTGTCATCTTGCTGGCGCCGTCCTGGGCAACGATGGTTAACGGCATCATGACCGTCTCCAGTGCCTGGGAAAAACTGCGTACAGATCCAGCATTAAAATTTATTGTCCTTTCACTGGCGTTCTATGGTTTGGCGACTTTCGAAGGGCCAATGATGTCGATTCGCGCGGTGAATGTGGTTAGCCACTTCACTGACTGGACTATCGGCCATGTGCACTCCGGAGCGCTCGGCTGGAACGCTATGGTCACCTACGGCACGTTCTACTTCATGATTCCGCGTCTGGTCGATCGCGAGCTCTACAGCGTTCGTCTTGCCAACATCCACTTCTGGTTAGCACTTGCTGGCACCATGCTCTACATCATGTCCATGTGGGCAGCGGGTGTTTCGCAGGGACTGCTGTGGCTGAGTGTGGATCAGATTGGCGAACTCAGCTTTGATTTCAAGGACATCATGGCCAGCATGACACCGTACTATTTGCTGCGACTGGTGGCCGGTTTGATCTTTCTGGCGGGCACTATCCTCATGGCCTATAACCTGTTCATGACTGTGAAAGGCAGAGAGCCAGCCAGGGTCGTTCCACCGGCTGTCGATCCAGCCTATGGAGTAGGCGCATGAACGGATTAAGCCTGCATCGCAAGATTGAAGAGAATACCGGACTACTGATTTTCGGCATCCTGATTGTTTCGGCCATTGGCGGTTTAGTGCAATTACTGCCTGTGCTTACCCAGGAATCTCTGGAGACTGCGACCAGCAATACACGACCCTACAGTGCAGCGGAACTCACCGGTCGAGATATTTATATTCGCGAAGGATGTTCGGTGTGCCACTCACAACAGGTGCGACCGCTGATCGCCGAGCTCGAGCGTTACGGTCCTTACTCACGTGCCGGAGAGTTTGTCTACGACCGTCCCTTTCTCTGGGGCTCCAAACGGACTGGCCCTGACTTGCATCGCCTGGGTGGAAAATACTCCGATGAGTGGCACCGCATCCATTTACTCGATCCTAGAGCGGTGGTTGCCGAAAGCATCATGCCTGCCTATCCCTGGCTCGATCGTCGCAGCGCGAGCGACACCGGGAATATCACCGCCAAATTCACCGCGTTGCGAACACTCGGCCATCCTTATACCGATGAAGACATCGCAGGCGCAGAGGCAGCGTTGGAAGGCCTGACTGAAATGGATGCGCTGATTGCCTATCTGCAAGTTCTTGGTACCGGATTCAGCGAAGAGGCTGAACAGGAAGCAGGAGCAGCGCCATGACCATGTTTATTTTCATCGGAGACATGCTGGTCATGGCATTCATGATTGGCCTGGCAGTCTGGGTATTAAATCGCGACAACGACGCCAACATCGATCGCACCGCACGCATTCCACTGGAGGATGAGGCGGGCGCTGGGTTTGTGCCGGGTTCGGAAGAAACACAGGGCAAGATAGAAGTATGAATGCAGCAATAGCAGACCTCCCATCAGGATTCTGGAGCGGATGGATTATCGTCCTGACGCTATCGTCACTGGCTTGCGTCGCCTGGTTGGTATGGAGTCTCTATTTTGGCAAGGATGTCGACGAGCATCCGGAAGTGGATCCAGTTTGGGACGGCAATCTACAAGAAGGTCACAATGCGCCTCCCATGTGGTGGTTCTGGATGATCTTCGCGTCGCTGATTTTCTCTCTTGTCTACATGATGTTGTTCCCCGCGCTCGGTTCCAATGCCGGTGTGCTGAATTGGTCACAAGGCAAACGACTAGCAGACAGCTACGAAAATTTTGAAGCGAACTTTGCTGAGGCTCGAGCCGAGATTGCAGAGATGAGTCTGGTCGAGATTCAGAACGACCTGGCCCTGATGGAAACTGCCGAGCGCATTTTCCGTCGTGAGTGTTCAGTCTGCCATGGCCCCGATGGTCGCGGCCAGGCAAATCTGTTCCCCAATCTTCACGACGTCGATTGGCAATGGGGAGCAAGCGCTGAGCAGATAGAGCAATCTATCCGTAATGGCCGCAATGCCAATATGATCGCCTGGCAAGCCATGCTCGGAGATGAAGGTGTGCAGCAAGTCGCTGAATATGTCCTGACCCTGGCCGACGGCGGTGACGCCAACCACCCAGGCCAAACGGCCTACCAGCAAAGCTGTGGCGCCTGCCACGGTCCCGACGGTGCGGGCAATCCGCTGCTGGGTGCGCCGCGTCTTTCTGACGACATCTGGCTATACGGTGGTGACCTGGAAACCATCAAAGCCTCAATCGCCGACGGTCGCTTCGGCATCATGCCCAGCTTTGACCAACGACTGGATGATATTCAGATCAAGTTGTTGATAGCACTGTTGGTGCGATAGAGAGCAGGGGGCACTGACGTCCCTCTTGCCCTATTGCCGAAGCTGCGAGCTACCAAACGTCTGCAACGTAAATTCAATTTGCGGCGTTGCCGAAGTCAGTTTGAACAACAAGTAGTAATGCTCCTCTCCCACTGAAAGTCCCGGAATCAGCAGTGTTTCGAGACCATCAAAAGCTGGTTGAAGATCAGGTGCTGAAACAAGATCACCTTGTGGCGCCGACTCGAGCAACTGGAGCGTGACTTGATCTGAATCTGGGTTTGATACTTCGAATACAACTGAATAACGGTCTGCACTGCCGTGGATGGCAAGCGCATCCACGGTTAGCGTGCTTGAGGTAGGGTCGAACACTGGAGCATTCTGTTCTGAAGTCGTTGCTTGGCTTGCCAGTCTGAGGTCTTGTGCATTGAGCCACTGGCTCAGTATCTCGCCGTACGCAAAACCAAATGATGTTGTATTGAGATGGCCTCGGCCCGGAATGACGAAGCTGGAGAAATCCGCCAGCTCTCGATGCATGCGTACAGTTTTTTCTTCCGGCGAGTCGAACTCGCCGTTGATTGCCATCATCGGTAAATCGAAGCGCGATAAATCAATTCTGCTCACCCGGCCAGCGCTATTTAGCTCTTCATCCCAATTTACTCCCTGCTCAGGATCATCAACAAAGATCGACTCAAGCCCGGTTAATTCTCTGATGCCAGAGCCCCCGAGACTGGCCGACAAGAGGCGATCCTGCGCTGCTCCGAGGACTCTTGCCGTGGTGTTCCCACCCATCGAATAACCGTGCATGTGTACGTGTTCTATCTGCAAATGATCCATCAACTCCAGTACATCCCGAGCACGGCCTCCACCACCAGGTATCGGCACATCGCTCTCGCCATGATTGCGCGCATCCAGTGCAATCACGCGATGAGTATTGGCAAGGGTCTGAGCGATGTTGTTGCCGAACCAGTTCTGTGCAGCGCTGGATGTATAGCCATGCAGGAGAATGACTGGCACGCCTTCTCCCTGAATCAGGTAATGGAGGCGAAGACCGTCACTGGTAGTGAAAAAGCCGGATTCGGCACTATCCGTGGAGAACTGCGCAACAGCGCTCGCTGACCAAAGGGCAGTAAAAACAAACTGAATGATCCATTTCATAGTGCGGGCTCTAAGTCATTTTGTTGTTAATAGTTCGACCACTAATAGAACGAGAAAACTCGCAATCACTTCCATAAGTCGGGCAAAAAACTTGTGGTTTCAGTCAAACCCTTGAAGCCATCGGCCCCGACTGGACACAGTGATGGTTGCCCATCATAAATCCGGATGCTGGAAAATAGCGTAGGTCTGTCTTAGAGTCACGAGAGCCACTGCTTAGCTGTTTGCGTTCACAACTGCTGAGACCACGCAGATAGAAATCTGCCCAAGACTGACTAAAACCAATCTGGAGTTCCAAGAAAAAAATTTTATGTCTGACCTAAATGGGAAAATCTATGTAGTTACCGGTGCCAACAGCGGTATTGGATTCGCTGCAGCAAAAAATTTCGCTGGCCGTGGCGCCGAAGTCATCCTCGTTTGCAGGAGCCTGGTAAAAGCGACCTCTGCACGAAACGAGATTATAGAGAGCACCGGTAACGAACGAATCCATATCGAGATCGCTGATTTCAGTTCTCTTAAATCCGTGCATGATCTGGGTCAACGCCTGGCAGAGCGCTATAGTAAGATCGATGTACTCTGCAGCAATGCCGGCGGTGCCAGTGGTGCCCGGCAGACAACGGAGGAAGGCTTTGAGCAAACCTTTGTTACCAACCACCTGAGCAGTTTTCTCCTGACCAAACATTTGCTGCCTGCGCTGCTGAGAAGCGCTGAATCTGGATCAGCGCGTGTTGTCTTCACTAGCTCACTGGGGCACAAGAACAGTCCATTGGATTTCAATGATCTGAATCTTGAACAAGGCTACACCACGCTTAAAGCTTATGGTCGAACCAAGCTGATGAACCTGCTCATGGCGAAGGAAATGCACAAACGCTTCGGCGACCAAGGTCTGATTTGCAGTTCGTTCCACCCGGGCGCGGTGCGGACTCCTATCTGGGGCAAGAGCGGCTTTCTCGCGACAATGCTGGGTCTGGCCATGTACCCATTCATGTGGTCTATTGAAAAGGGCGCCGAGACGTTTATCTGGTTGGCGAGCTCCGAGGACTCTGAGGTCAAGAACGCGCAGGGCGCATATTTCTTCGATAAACGACGGGCAGCTACCGCGAAATTTGCAACCGATGAGGCAGCTAGTCAGTTGTGGGAAGTGAGTGAAGAGTTGGTCGATTCTATTACAAAATGAATTGTCGGAGGTGACACTACTAACTTAGCGTCGCCTGCTTTCTGAACTGGCTCCTGTATTGAGTAGGCGTAATCCCAAACTTGCGATTGAAGTGATAGCGCATAGTAACTGTGCTTCCAAATCCAGCTGACTCGGCAATCACGTCAATTCCATCATGATGTTCTTCCAATAGTGTCTTCGCCAACAATAGTCGCTGATCAATAAGCCAATCATTTGGCGAGACTCCCAGTGTCGCTCTGAATTTTCTGTCAAAGGTTCGGCGCGACATTCTTGCTCTGTCGGCAATGACAGAGACATTGTCGATGTTGGACAGATTCTCAACGCCCCAATCCAATGCTTCAGAAAATTTCCCTGGTGCCCTGAGCAACGGGGTGTCGACGAACTGTGACTGTCCTCCGTTCCTGTGTGCAGATAGAACCAGTCGGCGAGCGACCTGGTTTGCAATCTTGTAGCCGAAGTCTTCGCGAATCACTGCAATACCGAGATCGAGTCCGGCGGCGCTGCCAGCAGAGCAACCGATTTGACCGTCGTACACATAGAGCACGTCATCGACATAACTTGAATGAGGAAACAGGCGCTGAAATTTCTCCGCATAGCGCCAGTGCGTCGTGGCACTTTTGCCATCCAATATGCCCAGGTGGCCTAACAGGAATGCGCCAGAGCAAAAAGAAAGAATCCGCTTGCCGCGCTGATGAAACTTCACTATGGCATTCTTGAGATTGCTCGCTAAACCACTTTCAAGACAGCGGGCATCAGGGTTCCAGGAAGGGATGACCAGCGTATCGTAGCGATCCAGTGTCCGAACCTTCCTGGCTTTGAGGATGGTATTTGCCGTGTAGCTCAGTTCCGGCTCTTGAAAAGTTACCACTTCGCATTCGTACCAATTCTCGTACTCGGGTCTTGGCAGCCCAAAGAGCTCGACAGCACAGCCAAGCTCAAAGAGAGCACCATGATCGACGGCGAGGACTGCAATTCTGTGAGGCTTGGGCATATTTCAATGGTTGGCTTGATATTAGCGAATAATGTATTTAAAGCCATTTCCGCGAGATTAGCAATCACGCACAATGCTGCTATTGAATTTCAACAAGGAGTAATTTCCATGTCTTCAGCAGTTTCAAGGCCCCAGGCGGCAAGCAGTGACAGAGCCAAAGCTCACTTCAACGCTCTACTCGAATTCGAGACAGATTGTTGGGATGTACACCATGCCATCAGCAACAATCGCCAGGACTTCGTCCTCCTGGACGTGCGTGGAGAAGAGGCCTATGCCGAAGGCCATGTTTCAGGCGCAATCAATCTTCCGCACACACGTATTTCAAACGAGACCTTGAGTCAGTATCCGCCCGACACGCTGTTCGTCGTTTACTGTGCGGGACCTCATTGCAATGGTGCAGACAAAGGCGCATTGCGACTCGCCAATCTGGACCGTTCCGTGAAGAAAATGATCGGCGGTATCACCGGCTGGCTTGACGAAGGGTTTACCCTGAGCGACTAAACAGAATGGCTCAAGACTCATTGATCTCAGTGCGGCAGTTCGTCCAAGAAGATGTTGCGGAACTGCTCAGACTCATGAAGGAATTAGCACAGCTCGAAGGTTATATGGAAGAGTTCGCCGTTACCGCAGCAGACATATCCGCTAGAGGGCTAGGCCATGATCCTCAATTCTATGCCTTGGTTGCCGAAGTGCCAGGCATTGAAGGCCCGGTGGGGATGGCCGTCTGCTACACAGTTCCCTATACCTACACCTTGAAGCCGGATTTGATTCTTAAGGAGCTAGTCGTCGATAAATCGACGCGCGGTCGGGGCATCGGCGCCCGTTTATTTCTTGAATGCCAGCAACTGGCTTTCACATTGGGCTGCAATCAGATGCTTTGGAAAGTGTTGAACGGGAATTCGAGGGCTGAAAAGTTCTACAGGAGAATGGGTGGCTCACAAGACCGGAAATGGGAAGGCTGGCAGCGACAGCTGAGGAGCAAAAGCTTGGATGAGTCGATCTAACTAACAGTTCTAATTTGGGATTTTGCGAATTTCGGGATGTTCATTCCCCACGATATGCGTTAGATTGTCGGAGCTGCTACAACTCAGGCTTATGCGGAAAGCCCCGTAACCTGAATTCCCTGGCAGGGATTTCCAATGTAGTGCTTATCGTCATGAATGCTATGCAACTTCCAAATGCACGAGCATCTGTTGGCTTCCTTGTTTACATGGTGGCCATTCCATTCTATTGGTCAAATTTCAGTTTCCTGATTCTGGCATTGTTCGCCGCTTTACCTAATCCGTCCAAATTCGAATCAGAAACTATTGCATCCAGTCGCATTAATCTTTTGCTGATCCTGTTTGTTGCAAGTTTCGGGCTTTCAATTCTGTTCTCTGACTCACTGGAATCCAGTCTGAGATTCAGTGCCGCCTGGCCTTCCTGCTTGTTGCTGTACTACCTCATTGCAACAAAGTTCGATATCAATAAAGACTGGACGATGCTTTGCCTGGCTTTTTCACTCAGCGCTTTATTTGCAGGTGCTCTGTGCATCGCGTTTTTCATTTCGGCACCAGATTCCTCGCCGAGCATGATGATAAGCACTATCCGAAGTCCTTTGTTTGTCGTGCCCAATGACACGATATTTCTCTCACTCGCTACACCGTTCAGTTTTAGCCTGATCAGCAAAGCCAGGAATCGAGCGGTTCTGCTTACAGCGTTTGCGTCGATAGCTGTGAGCCTGATTGCTGTGCTAATCGCAGAGAGCAGAACAGCGCTGGGAATTATTTTTATTTGCGGCGTGATCTATTGCTGGGGAAAGAAAGCAGGGCTGACTTTGCTCGCACTGGTTTCATTGGCAGTGATCGCAGACTTGATTCTAGGCGCATCTCTGCTGCAAAAAATTCCTGTGATACCTTCATCCAGACTGCCTCTTTGGGATAGTGCGCTAGCTTTATTTCGAGAGCATCCGCTCTTTGGTGGTGGGCCGTTTACGTTTGGTGACTACTACCAGGAATTTATTAAGACAGTCAGATACCCAGCGTGGGTAGTCGTCGACACACGTACCATACCCTGGCCACACAATTTGTATCTGGAGTTGCTATCCGGATCGGGCCTGTTGTGCCTGTTGGCGTTTCTCGGTGTTGTACTCGCAACGTTTTATCGCCTGATCGCCGAGTCTATCCACGGGAAAATTGACGGCTCCGTACTCCGTACTGTTATTGCGGCGCTTGTTGGTTTCCTGATCGCTGCTCTGGTTGAAACAAGTTTTCTGCGACTCTGGACATTGGTCCTGTTTTTCACGCTTGTCGGAGTCGTTTCCAATATTGAAATTAACGAAAGTAGACATGAAAACAAACAATCTGGTTTTTCTTAGTATTTCTGTGATTAGCCTTATCGTGGCATTCACTCAGCCTGGCAATCGCCTGGTATTCGCGCAGCTGGGTTACAGCTTCAATGGCTATACCTATGGGGCCAACGGCGGCTACAGTGGCGATGGCACAGGCTATTCCTATGACCCTACAGGCTATTCATTTGATCCGACAGGCTACGACAGCCCGGTTATTACCTATTTTGATGGCCCGGTGACATCCGAGGTCAATGCAGGGTTCGACTCTCGACTCGTGCCTTTTGAAACGCTTAATTGGTCCAATGCAACGACGCTGATTGATGATGAAACCGTGTTTCTGCAACAACTGATTCATGATGGCCAAGTCTACGCTGTTGTGATGAATTTCGGTGTCGACTATCAAGGCAACTACAACTATGTCACTGCCTTAACCTATCTGGTCGATGGTCTAACGATTCTTACCGCTGCCAAAATCTACATTCCTGTCGAAGTGTTCGATCTGTATACGGGCACAGAATTGATGACAGAAATTCTGCGGGCTGGAGAGATTATCAATGGCGGTAGTGTCAATGACATTCTGTATGGGTTTGCAGGAGATGATTCACTAAGAGGTTATGATGGTGACGATATCCTCAATGGTGGATCCGGGGTCAATTACGTAAGCGGTGGACCCGGGAATGACACTGCGGTCTTCGAATTCGACGCAGAAGATTATGCGCTTTCAAGGAACCCAGTATTCGGGTTCGTCGAAATCTTGACGAAAGAAGGCGGCTCACTCGGCGTGGTGGTGAATGATGTCGAGAGTTTCCAGTTCAGAAACGTGACACTCGACTATGAGAGTCTGGACTATTGGGGCACTTTCAGTCTGGTTCCCCAGTCAGCCGTTCAACCTGTGTACCGATTCTATAACTCCGTCACAAATACGTTCCTGTATACAAGCGATCTTGATCAGGTCAACTACTACCTGGAACAAAGTGCCGTAAGTAAAAACAATGTCGACGAGCTTTCCTACGTGCTGCAGGGAAGTACCTTCGAGGCGGCCCATAGTTTCAGTGACGCAGTAGAGCTTCACAGTTTCAACAATCCCAACACGTCGAGTTACTACTACACAGCGAACAGTGGTGAGGCAGAGAATCTCAAGACCCTCATCGCAGACTCGCAATCCCCTCTTGTCTATGAAGGGACGGTCTTTGATGTCTATGGCGAAAAACCAGCGGGAGACATCAACAACACAACCGTACCGGTATACAGATTCTATAATTCGAAGTTAGACGGCTATTTCTGGACAGCAGATGATTCCGAAATTCTGCTAATGGAAGAAACCGGTGCCTGGGTGAATGAAGGAATCGTGTTTTATGGTGAGCTTATAGGGGATTGAGAGGGGAGTGAGAGGAAGACTAATAATCGCTAGCTAAGTCGTCGCAGCGACTTCGAAGTGGTGATTGGGTTGCTTGGCTAAGTTACCAGGATGTCAGTATCCCCTGTGGCCCAAACATCAATGACTCAAGGTTGGTCTGATGGGGGCTTCTCGTCTTTCTGATGAGACCTGATTGAATAGTCATTTGGCAGAAACACTAACCACAAAATAGCGCCGAGAATTGGTGCTAGAAGGCCGACGATTAAAATGATGGAGATACCAAGCATTGGCAATTTTCTTACGTTATTGAGCGTCTCATTGTTGAAACTTTTGATACGCAATCGTTTCAGAGCTTCAGTATGAGCCTTTGTGAAGTAGTTGTTAAGTCAAACTACTGGAATCACTGCGAGAAGACAGGGCGAGCAAACAATTTGACTAGAGGGATCATTGATAGCTTGGCGACTCGAGTAGTCTAGTGCCACTGGTTTTAACTGCTTAGTTACGAAGTTATCAGTGCCCCATGCCTTTAGCTAAGTCACTACGCGCTCTGTGTTCCCTGTTGCCCACTTTTGAAATAGAAAATTACTGAATTCTAGGAACGATTCTGATTTAAGAGCATATCATGCAGCTAAAACTTCATCCGATGGAAATCGATACCGATGATCCATTTTCTAACGACCTGCTTCACCGGAAAGGCGAGATCGAAAATCTTTCATCACTTCTGGCGAATCTAAATACTCCTTGCGTGTTCGCTATAGACTCTGAATGGGGAACTGGAAAAACCACTTTTGTTGAACTATGGAGTAGCTATTTGAAATCTCAAGGGGTTTGGTCTCTGACATTTAATGCTTGGGAGAGTGATTTCTCTGAAGAGCCATTGCTGGCTTTCTTGGGTGAGATAGATAAATCGTTAGCTGCCCTAACTGAATCTACAGAAGAAATAACTGAAATTTGGCGAAAAATTAAGTATGTAGGGAATAAGGTTGCGACTCGTGGCCTTCCTGCTTTGCTTAAAGTTGCAACAGCGGGAATCATTGATGCCGATAATCTTATCGAAGACGAATTGTCCGGCGTAGTAAAAGATCTAGCGAAAGATTCCATTGAAGATTATCAGGCATCAAAAAACGCTATTAGTGAATTTCGGAAATCTCTTTCAGATTTGATCACCAAATCTGGAATGGATACTCCACTTGTAATTTTTGTAGATGAACTTGATCGATGCAGGCCAACATACGCTCTCTTATTGCTTGAAAGAATTAAGCATATGTTCGACATTCCTGGAATTGTGTTTGTGCTAGCGCTAGACAAGTCGCAGCTCTCCCACTCAATTAAGGCAGTGTATGGACATGGGTTTGACTCAGTTAGATATTTGCAAAGGTTTATCGATTTCGAGTATCGGCTGGCCAGTCCTTCTTATAAAGATTTCACACTCGCAATGATAGCTGCATTTTCATTGGACGAATTGCTAGAGCCTAGAGGGAACTATAGGGAGCTGCAATATGATGCCTCCCACTTGCGAGATACCTTTGTAATGTTGGCAAAACACTTATCGTTATCACTGAGGGAAATTCAGCAGTTTCTCGGAAGAATCAATTTGGCACTTAGAACTGCTAAATATAATGAATTCATTCACCCAGATTTGCTAGTTTTTTTAGTGATTGTAAGAGCTAAGAAACAAGATATCTATCGGCGCTTTGTATCTTCTGATTGCGATGCAACAGAAATGATTGAGTATCTGAGAGAAATTGTGCCATCTTCAGACGAGGATGCTTTATTCCCGAAAGCGATGATCGAGGGATTTCTTATTGCGGCAAAAGCAGGCAGGTTTAGTTCCTCCTACGAACGAGAGCACAATCGAATAGTTGGCGATCAAGAATTGGAGCCCAGTGTGAGAAAATACTCAGAAACCGTACTAGAAGTTGTCCAAAAATTTACTAGAGGAATCTCTAGAGGAGTGGATTTGAACACTCTTATTAATAGAATAGAACTAACTCAGCGTTTCTTATTTGATTCTGAGGGTAGCTGAAACCTCGCTTTGATATTTATGTGCAAGAAAGGTGTAAGGGTTACTGACAACTGAGTAACTTAAAGGAATCTCAATGACATTATTCTGAAATCCTTCTAACACAAGTATCGAAAAGAACGCGCCCAGGGGGAACTCCCTAAACTTACTCGCATTAGACAAGCAGACTTGAACAACTCCAATGACTAAGAAAATCTGTTGCTAGACAGATTCAAGGCCGCAGAACTTGAGCCCACTTTTAACCATTTCGACAAGGGATAGTCGACCTGCCCACTATAAGCAAAGAACATGCATCAGCTTTAGTGCAAGCTATGATAAAGAGGGAGATGGTGCCCAGGGGGAGACTTGAACTCCCACGACCTTTCGATCACTAGCACCTGAAGCTAGCGCGTCTACCAATTCCGCCACCTGGGCACAAAGCGAAGAGTGCTTTGCGATATTTCCGAGTTCTGAATCTGATGTCTGGTTGCCTGGCGGCAACTGTCTACCAACTCCCCCAGCCGCCAATCGCAGATTGACGTCGTTCGAGGAGCACAAAGCTGCGCTTTGTAAAAAGCACTCCTCTCACCCACCTGGGCTCAGACAGGGAAACCGGCCGTATTTCAGCCGGAGCGCAACTTTACTCATCACCTCCCAAGCTGTCAACTGTCACGGACAAGAAACACTGTCACGTGTATAATCGCCGAAAATAGACGATTAGATATGAATGACGGCTCCCTGAATAATGAGCCAAATGGAGTTTTCCTCACTTAATGCCCAAATCCAAAAAACCTCAAGATCCCTTCGCCCAACGCGAGGCGGACAACTACGCCAATCCCATTCCCAGCCGGGAACTCATCCTCGAACAACTTGAAGCAATCGGTAAGCCCGCAGGGCTTGAGAAGCTTTGTGACATCCTGCATTTGCACAGCGAAGAACAGCAGGAGGCACTGCGTCGGCGGCTGATTGCCATGAGCCGCGATGGGCAGATCATCAGCAATCGCCGCGGGGTCTATGGCCTGGCGGCCCATATGGATCTGATTGCCGGCCGAGTGCAGGGCAAGAAAGATGGCTTCGGCTTCTTTATTCCCGATGATGGCAGTGAAGACTTGTACCTGTCGGCCAGAGAGATGAGCAATCTCTTTGACGGTGACCGGGCGTTGGCCCGTCTCACCGGTTTCGACAGTCGTGGTCGCCGCGAAGGCACCGTCGTTGAGATTCTCCAGCGCCGCTACTCCGAGATTGTCGGACGCTATTATGAAGAACACGGCTTCGGTCTGGTGATTCCGGACAATTCCCGCATCAGCCATGAAATCCTGATTCCCGACGGTCAGTCTGGCAAAGCCAAAGATGGCCAATATGTCGTTGCCCAACTGGTGGAGTATCCCTCCCGTCGCCGCAAAGCCATCGGCCGGGTGTCGGAAGTACTCGGGGACGTGACTACCCCCGGTCTGGAAATCGATATCGCGCTGCGCAGCCATGATATTCCCCATGTCTGGTCAGCATCTGTGGAGAAGCAGACGGCGCGTTTTCCCGACCATGTGGCCGAGCAGGAATCCGCAGGTCGCTTCGACTTGCGTGACCTTCCCTTTGTCACCATCGATGGTGAAGATGCGAAAGACTTCGATGACGCTGTCTATGCCCGGGCCAACAAGGCAGGTGGCTGGACCTTGATGGTAGCTATTGCCGACGTCTCTCACTATGTGCAGCCGGGAAGCGCGCTGGACGAAGAGGCTATCGAGCGAGGCACCTCTGTGTATTTTCCTGGTCACGTCGTACCCATGTTGCCGGAGAAGCTATCCAATGGTTTATGCTCTCTCAAGCCTGAAGTGGACCGCCTGGCGATGGTCTGCGAAATGGAAATCAATGCACAGGGTGAATTAGGTGACTTCAGCTTCTGTGAGGCTGTGATCCACTCCCATGGTCGGCTTACTTACACCGAAGTGGCCGATATGGTGCAAGCGGCTGAGACTGAAGCTCAGCAGAGTGTTCGTGACAGAATTAGAAAGCGCCATGTCGCACTCGTTGAGCATCTCGACACACTTTACGATCTATTCCATGCCCTACGTGCCCAGCGCGAGGCTGGCGGTGCGATGGAGTTCGAGTCGACGGAAACGCGAATCGTCTTCGGTGAAGATCGCAAGATCCGCGAAATAGTACCTGTGCATCGCAACGATGCGCACAAGCTGATCGAAGAGTGCATGCTTTGTGCGAATGTTGCTGCCGCCAAATTGCTGGAAGCAGAAAAGCTACCCGCGTTGTACCGAGTGCACGAAGGGCCTAATCCTGACAAGCTGGATTCCCTTCGCGAATATCTCACCGGGCTAGGTTTGTTTCTCGGCGGTGGCGAGAAGCCAGCTCCCGCTCATTATCAGAAAGTACTGCTACAACTTCAGGATCGTCCTGACCGTCACTTGCTTCAGGTCATGTTGATTCGATCCATGATGCAGGCGGTCTATACGCCAGACAATATCGGGCATTTTGGATTGGGCTTTGAAGCTTACACCCATTTCACCTCGCCGATTCGCCGTTATCCGGATTTGCTGGTACATCGCGGCATTCGCTACCTGATTCGCAATAAGCCCGGCAAGCATGTACGCCGCCATGAGCAGGCTGGCAAACTGAACAAGTCTAAAATCTATCCCTACGATGACGCGGCAATGGATTCATTCGGTGAACGCTGTTCCAACGCCGAGCGTCGAGCCGATGCCGCCAGTTATAGCGTATTGGACTGGCTGAAGTGTGAATACATGCAGAACAGGGTTGGGGATGAGTTCGACGGCACAGTCGCCTCCGTCACCAGTTTTGGGCTGTTTGTAGAGTTGACCGATATCTATGTCGAAGGCCTGGTGCACATCTCAGATTTGCGCAATGACTACTACCATTTTGACCCGGTACGTCACTGTCTACAGGGAGAGCGTTCCGGGGTGAGCTATGGTCTCGGTGATGCCGTTCGAGTTCAGGTCGTACGCGTTGATCTCGACGAAAAGAAGATCGATCTGCAAATGCTTAACAAGGAAGGTCAGGCGCGCAGCAATAAGTCAGAGAAGCAATCGCGTTCCAAGGCGAAGAATGCCGAGCGCACAAAAAGCAAAGGCAGGGACAAAGACAAAGGACGAAGAAAAAATAGAGTAAAAGCGAAAGTAAAAACGAAGACAAACAAGAGAGACAAGCACGCAAGCGATTCAACAAAATCGGCAAGCAAGCGCACTAAGCGCACTGATCGAAAAGAGGAGCCGTTGACTCGTGCTGCAGTAAGCAGGCTAGCTGCGGAGGACGCAGAAAAGAAAACAAAGAAAAAGCCAGCAAAGAAAACAGCGCAGAAGACCACTAAGAAAGCAGGGAAGAAGGCAGGGAAGCAGGCAAGCAAGAAATCAGCAGGCGCGAATAAATCCGGATCAAGAACCACCGCAAGGAAAAAAACTGCAGCCAAGAGTCCCGCGAGAAAGCAAAGCACTAAAAAGAAAGTTGTCAGGAAGAATGCTGTCAGCAAGAAGACCACGGCAAACAAGAAGCGTGCGAGTGGTAGCAACAGAGCGAGCAAGAGCAAGCAACGATGAGCAAGAAGACACAGTGGGCAGCGGGCCATCACGCAGTGACCGAATTGCTGCGACAGCAGCCGGATTCTATCCAGGAAGTGTTGCTGCAATCAGACCGCAAGGATCGCCGCATGAAAGAGCTTCGTGATCTGTTGCGCAAAACCAATATTGAGACCCGCGAAGTCGACAAAGCCGAGCTGGATAAACTTGGTGTCAGTGGTCATCAAGGGGTGCTCGCGAGTACTGCCAGCGCTAAGTCCACCCTGTCGGAGCAACAACTGCAGGAGCTGCTCGCAAAGGCTGATAAGCCGCCATTGCTGTTGGTGCTCGATGGAGTCACCGATCCACATAATCTGGGCGCCTGCTTACGTAGCGCGGACGCGGCGGGGGTGACTGCGGTAATCATCCCCAAGGACAAGGCAGTGGGTTTAACGCCTGTGGTGCGCAAGGTTGCCAGCGGTGCGGCTGAAACGGTGCATCTGGTGGTGGTGACCAACCTTGCTCGCTGTTTGCAGTCATTACAAGAACAGGGCATCTGGATTGCGGGCACCGATGATCAGGCAACCGTGTCTGTGTATGAGCAGGATCTGACCGGTCCGCTGGCCATTGTTATGGGCTCAGAAGGCGCGGGTCTGCGCCGTCTGACCCGGGAATGCTGTGACTATCTGATCTCTATCCCCATGGCTGGTGAGCTGAGCAGCCTCAATGTGTCAGTGGCGACCGGTGTCACACTCTTCGAAGCAGTGCGTCAGCGGCAGTCAAAAAGCTGAAAACCCTGTTAAATCCAGACATTAGGCTTGCAAGAGCAGGGCAGTTTCTCTAGAATTCGCCCTCTTTTATTGGCTCGGCCTGCATCTGATGAAGGCTGCGCCCTACATAACTCCTTGTCTCACCACGCGCGCCAGCGTTTGATGGGAGACGGAAACCAAGAGGAGTCTCTATGAGACACTACGAAGTCGTATTCCTGGTGCACCCGGACCAGTCTGAGCAAGTCCCGGGCATGATCGAGCGTTACACTCAATTGATGAGTGAGAGTGGTGGCAAGGTTCACCGCCTCGAAGATTGGGGTCGCCGTCAACTCGCTTACCCGATTAACAAGATTCACAAAGCACACTATGTGATGATGAATATCGAGTGTAATGGCGAAGCTCTGGAAGAACTCTCCACACTGTTCAAGTACAACGACGCGGTTCTGCGCAACCTGGTCATCAAGACCAAGGCACCTGTTACTGAAGAATCCCTGATTCTGAAGGGCGAGCGCGAAGGCAAGGAGCGTAAAGCACGCGCCGAAGCCAAGCGTAAGGCAGAGGAAGATGCTGCTGCAGCGCGCGCAGAACGGGAAAGCGTAGAGAGCGCAGAGGACGATGATGAAGGTCCAGGTTCTGTGCTGAACGATGAAGTGGAAGACACTGCTGATGAGGCAGATGCTGGCGAAGAAGAAACCGCTGGCGAGTCTGCTGAAGAATCAGAAGACAAAGAATAAGGCGTAGCGAAGCTACTCATTCCTTTATAGGACCTCATAGACAGGATTAATACTATGGCCCGTTATTTTCGTCGGCGTAAGTTTTGCAAATTTACCGCTGAAGGCGTCAAGGAAATCGATTACAAAGATCTGGAAACCTTGAAAGCCTATATTTCTGAGACTGGCAAGATCGTACCTAGCCGAATCACTGGCACCAAGGCACGCTATCAGCGTCAGTTGGCGACAGCTATCAAGCGCGCCCGATACCTGGCACTGATTCCTTACACGGACAGCCACCAGGTCTAGAGTTTAGCCATGCGCGGCCTTGCTGAATACGTCATGAAAGGACGCAAGCAGGCCATCATCGCGGCGTCGGTGCTTGGCATCTTGCCGTTGGTGAACCTGCTGGCTCCAGTAGTCACTGGACTGGTAGTGTTGCGCAAAGGCCACCGGGAGGCCTTGGCAGTGCTGGCTTTTGCCATTCTGCCTATAGCAGCCTGGGCCATGATCGGCGACCTGATTCCGCTGATCATGACAATAGGGATATTCGCTCTCGCACTGGTGCTGAGAGAAACGGAGTCCTGGGAATTTACGCTCCTGCTGGCAATTGCCGTCGGAGTTTGTGTTGAAGTCTATTTGCGACTGCAGCCTGAGCTGCTGGATCTGTTACTTCAACGCGTACAAGAATATTTGCAGGCCAATGCAGTTCAAGGCCTGGAGTTGAATGATATCAGAACGATCCTGCCCAGTGTATTTGGGGCAGTGTATATGTTTGTGTCAGTACTGCTGTTGATGCTGGCCCGCTGGATGCAGGCAGCGCTGTTCAATCCCGGTGGATTCCAGAAAGAATTCCACCTGCTCAGGATGGAACAGAAAGTCACGTTGGGACTGGTGCTGCTGATGTTGATGGCTGATTTTGGAGTCCTGATACCGAGTGGTTGGACTCTGTATCTGGTAATACCGCTACTCGTTTCCGGTGTTGCTTTGGTACACGGCACAGTCGGCCTGCGTAAGCTGCAATCCATTTGGTTGGTTGTGTTTTACGCGTTGCTTATGCTGCCACTGATTTTGCAATTGGTGGTTATGGCAGCAATAGTCGATAGCTGGTACGACTTTAGAAAACGCATGCAGGCTACGGTCTAGCGGGCAAGATAATTGACAGCCCTGATCGAAGTCGCGCAAACGAACATTTGAAAATTGGCAATGAGAGGGAATGCATGCAGGCATTCCTGGCATTGAAGTAGAGGACAACATCATGAATGTTATCTTGCTGGAAAAGATCACCAACCTCGGTGACATCGGTGAAACTGCTGACGTGAAGGCTGGTTTCGCCCGTAATTTCCTGTTCCCACAGGGCAAAGCCATTCCAGCGACAAAAGCGAATCTGGCTGAGTTCGAAGACCGCAAAGCAGAATTGTTGGCTGCGCATAAAGAGCACGTTGCTGCAGCTGAACAGCGCAAGGCCAAAGTTGATGGCGTGAATATCACTATCGAAGTGAACGCCAGTGACGAAGGCAAGCTGTATGGTTCAGTTGGCACCAAGGATATTGCCGACGTGATCAACGCCCAGGTTGATGCAGACATCGCCAAGAGCGAAGTCTTGCTGCCACACGGCGTTATTCGTGAAGTGGGTCAATTCGAAATCGCTCTCGACCTCGGCTACGACGTTAGCGCAACTGTAAATGTTGCAGTAACAGCCCAGGATTCCCCAGCGGGCGTCAGCGATGATGGCAGCCTGATCGAGGATGAAGCCGAAGAGGGAGCTGAAGAAGCAGCTGCAGAGGCGGAAGCGCCAGCGGAAGAAGCGGCTGACTCAGAAGACGGCGACGCCGACAAAGAGTAAATCTCGCAAGCTGCGTTCTTTGCAGCTGTGCAGTTTTCAAAAAGCACTGTCAGGGAAACCAGGCAGTGCTTTTTTTTGTGCTTGCGCCATCAGCTCGCAGATCAGTTTTTCGATAAAAAGACTGCGACATTGCTGAACAGGCGGCTATGAATTTGTCCTGAGAAAGCTATACTCTGAACCATGTCTGAAACATCACAAGCCAATAAGAATAATTCCGGCACTCTGGCCGCACTCAAGGTTCCACCCCATTCCGTCGACGCAGAACAGGCCGTGTTAGGTGGGCTGATGCTGGACAATTCCGAGTGGGACAATATCGCCGATGTGCTCTTGCCGGAAGATTTCTATCGCTCGGAACATCAGCTGATCTACGCGGTGATGACCCAACAGAGCGAGGGTGGCAGCCCTATCGATGTGGTGACGATGGTGGAAGCACTGAGCAGCCGCAATCAACTCGAGGAAGCGGGTGGGCTGGATTACCTCAGCGAGCTTTCCCACAACGCACCCGGCACGGCTAATATCCAGGCCTATGCTGACATTATTCGAGAGCGAGCGGTGCTGCGCCGATTGATCAGTGTGGCCAACGGTATTGCCGATACTGGCTACAACACTGGTGGCAGGAAGGCGGCCGAGATTCTTGATGAGGCCGAACAGCAAGTCTTCAATATCGCCGATGAAAGACCCAAGGATCAGGGCCCGGTAGGTATGAACACACTGCTGCCCCGCGCGGTAGATAGAATTGACGAACTGGCTGGAGCCGAAGGTGGCCTGACCGGGCTAACGACCGGGTTCACTGACCTTGATGACATGACCTCCGGTTGGCAGAAGTCCGATCTGGTTATTGTCGCCGGGCGACCCTCCATGGGTAAGACTGCATTCGCCATGAACCTGGTTGAAAATGCGATCCTCAAGATCGACAAGCCAGTGTTGGTGTTCAGTCTCGAGATGCCGGCTGAGAGCCTGATATTCAGAATGCTGTCCTCCATCGGTCGTATCAATCAGGGCAAGCTTAGAACCGGTCAGCTTTCCGAAGAGGATTGGCCGGGTTTTAACGATGCCGTCGGCAAGCTGAAGGACCGTCCTTTGTTCATCGATGACAGTGCCGGTGTCAGTCCCATGGAAATGCGCTCGCGGGCAAGACGTGTTGCGCGCGAACACGGTCCCCTCGGCATGATCGTGGTGGACTATCTACAGCTTATGCAAATCAAAGGTAGCAGTGAGAATCGCGTTAACGAAATTTCCGAGATTTCCCGCTCACTCAAATTACTCGCCAGAGAATTCGAGTGCCCAGTGATCGCGCTATCACAGCTCAATCGTGGTTTGGAGCAGCGGCCCAACAAGCGACCAGTGATGTCCGACCTTCGTGAATCGGGAGCCATTGAGCAAGACGCAGACGTCATCGCCTTCATCTATCGTGATGAGGTCTACAACGAAGATTCGCCCGATAAGGGCACGGCAGAGGTCATCATCGGCAAGCAGCGAAATGGGCCCATAGGCACCGTGCGCCTCAGCTTCCTGGGTCAGTTCACGCGCTTCGAGAACTTCGTCCAAGCGCGTTACGATGACAGCTATACCCACGGCATGTAGTTATTCAGGTTACTGCGATGGTAGATGACATTGCCGATGTAAAACGCAGAGCCTGGGCAAGTATCGATTGCAATGCCCTGAAAAAGAATCTCAGTCAGGTCAGGGCACTCTGTCCCGATTCCAAAATCATCCCCGTAATCAAAGCCAATGCTTATGGCCACGGCATGGTGGAGCTTGCGCATCATCTTGCTGAGGACTCCCACATGGCTGCTGGTCTGGCAGTGGCGACGGTGGATGAGGCCATACAGCTCAGCGCTCTCGAAATTGGCTTGCCCATACTGTTGCTCAATGGCTTCCGCAACGCAGTCGAACTTAATGCGATTCTCGAGCGCGAAATCGAGCCAGTGATTCACTCTATGGCGCAAGTTGAATTATTGGAAGCGCACTTCGACAAGGAAATTCTCGGCGGTAAACGTCGTTTATGGTTGAAGCAGAATACGGGCATGAATCGCCTCGGCATGAATGCCGACGAAATCGAACAAGCCTATCTTCGATTACACAAATATCCTGATACAGAGTTTGTTCTGTTGTCACACTTTGCCTGGGCGGATGATCAGGAAACTGAAGCAGCCAAGACACTGACTGCGACCCAGCTTTCTTTTGTGGAAGCGAGCCGCTTACGTCTACTTGAAGCGCGCGATGAAGAAGTGCCCTGTAGTGTGGCAGCGTCGGCGGGAATCTATACTCAGCCCAGTGCCCATTATCAGTATGTGCGTCCTGGCATCATGCTTTATGGCAGCTCTCCGCTCGCGGGCCAGACAGGTGAGGAACTGGGTCTGCATCCGGTCATGACTTTGCACGCAAGACTGATTTCAATAAACGATGTTGCGGCTGGACAAAGCATCGGCTACGGAGCGACCTATACTTGTGAGCAAGACAGCAGAGTCGGTGTGGTTTCCATCGGCTATGGTGACGGTTACCCACGTGCCGCTCAGAATGGAACTCCGGTGTTGGTGCAGACGGCGAGCGGTCCAGTGCGCACCAGACTAATCGGAAGAGTGTCCATGGACATGATAACCATCGATCTCACTGGCATTGCCGATGTGAAAATTGACGACGAGGTCATTCTTTGGGGTGAGGGGCTTTGCGCCGATGAAGTCGCTGCAAGTGCAGGCACAATCGCCTACGAGCTGTTCTGTCAGGTAACTGCAAGAGTGCCGAGAATTTATCGTTAAGAACTGGAACCAGGTGCTGGCAGTTTGCTTCGATTAAGCAAGACAGAAAGTGAAGAAGCTAATTCAGAAAGTACTGAAACAACAAGCACCGAAACAACAAGGAATTTAAGTGGCAAAAGCGAAAATAGCTTTCGTATGTACCGACTGCGGTGCTGAACATGGACAGTGGCAGGGCCAGTGTGCGGCTTGCAAAGCCTGGAACACCCTTTCTCAAATCAATGTTGGTGCTTCGGGTGCATCGCCCGCAGCAAAGGCTGACTTTCGGCGTCAGGGCTACGCCGGAGACAAGTCTGCGGTACAAAATCTTGCTGATATTGACCTGCAATCTCTGCCGCGTTTCTCCAGTACGATAGGTGAGTTGGATCGCGTCCTTGGCGGGGGTCTTGTGCCAGGCTCGGTGGTATTGATTGGCGGAAACCCGGGTGCAGGAAAGAGCACACTGCTCTTGCAGATTATGTGTCAACTAGCGTCTTCGGGCAAACCGGCAATGTATGTCACGGGTGAGGAATCGCTGCAACAGGTCGGTATGCGCGCACAACGGCTGAACTTGCCGGCAGGTGAATTGAAGATGCTTGCCGAGACTAATGTCGAGCACATCACCCAGGCCGCGCAGGAACACAAGCCAGAGCTTCTGGTTGTGGATTCCATACAGGTTATGCACAGCAGCGATGTGACATCAGCCCCCGGCAGCGTTTCACAAGTAAGAGAATGCGCCGCTTATCTGATCCAGTATGCCAAGCAGACCAATACCGTTTTGTTTCTGGTTGGTCATGTCACCAAAGAAGGCAATTTGGCGGGGCCGAAAGTATTGGAGCACATGATCGACTGCTTCATCATGCTCGAAGGTGGTAGTGACAATAAGTACCGCATTCTCAGAGGCCAGAAAAATCGCTTCGGCGCCGTGAACGAACTCGGTGTGTTCGGCATGACCGAGACCGGGCTCAAGGAAGTCAAAAATCCTTCCGCAATCTTTCTTGCCAGAACAGAAGAAGATACACCGGGCTCGTTGGTCATGGTGCTGTGGGAGGGCACGAGACCTCTTCTGGTGGAAATACAGGCATTGGTGGACGCGAGTCCACTCGGCAATCCTCGCCGAGTGGCGGTTGGTTTGGAACAAAACAGGTTGGCTATGCTGTTAGCAGTGTTACACCGCCATGGCGGTCTGTACATGGCCGATCAGGATGTATTCGTCAATGTGGTTGGTGGCGTCAAAGTCACAGAGACAAGCGCCGACCTGGCCTTGCTCCTTGCCATCGTTTCCAGCTTCAAAGATCAGGTCTTGCCAAAAGAGCTAGTGGTCTTTGGAGAGGTGGGCCTTGCTGGTGAAATACGCCCAGTACCCAGTGGCCAGGAACGATTGCGAGAAGCTGCCAAACACGGTTTTACACGCGCAATCGTTCCAAAAGCCAATGTGCCGAAAGGCAAGATTGAGGGTTTGGAGATCATTCCAGTTAGTAAAATCTCTCAGGCTCTGGATGCTATTTGAAATATATTTGGACCCATTAGCCTGCATTAAAAGTGACCAATACTAATTCCTGATTGGTAGGTACAGGGCTGTCATCCGAGCCGCTCTGCGGATCCCAAAAATCGATGCGCGCGCCATTTTGTCTCGCTCGAATAATGTGCCCATTCCAGGCCAGCGCTCCTTCCCAGTTGCCTTCGTCGGCCTGCAGCTCACGCATCATATCCGCATAGCTGGCGAAGGTTTCATCCGCCAGATAGATGCCATAGGCTCTTAACAACTCGATGACATCAGCAGCGTGTCCGTCATTCTCAGAAAGCCGAGCGATAAGATTAATCCGTTCGACATTGTTTCTAGCCTGCTCGGCAAGCTCCGCGGTAGTGAGCCCAAAATAGTCGGCGACAACACACACCGAGCAGCCGTGGACAAGGTCGCCATTCGAATTGACGATCAGCTCGCGCGCGGCTACCCGCATTGCCTGCCATTCTTCATAAGGATAGAGTGCCTGCACGACTTCTCCGCGTATGTTGGCCATCCACATTCCTGTTTCATCCCTGATCACCTGCCAGCCATCGGAATAATTTGGATAGGGGTCGCCACATCGTACTAACTGCGCCACAGCGCTGTGTGGTAGCGAAGTGCTTTGTTCCGTTGCCGGAACCGGATCTGTATTTTCAAATTGGAAAGTTTTCTGATGACTTGTTCTAAAAGCAGCGCGCTGTAGCTGATTTACTTTTCTTGTTTGCTCGGCATTTCCGATCTGAGCCATCGAGCGCCGCTGAGCCAGGCTTTATTGCCTATTGTCCGCAATATCGGCTATAGCATCGTTCGTACTAACAGCGTGTTCAGAGCCGGCCCGGTTTTGCTTGTTCTTTTCTGTTGGCTTCTTTTGCTGCATGAGTTTGGCTGAGTCGATGGCCGATCAAATACCATAGGCTTACATTGGGCTGTGATTTTGCGCCTACCCCAATTATTATCGTGGGGGCGCAGGACTTCTCCACTATTTCTCACCGCGATGAGGGTAAGGCTTTATGATCGAAGCAATGTTGCTCTCTCTGGCATTCGCCTTACCTCTGCCTTCAGTGCTATTGGATAGTCAATTCGACAGTCTGCTTCTGGGCGAGGAAGCGACAGTGCTCGTGGCACAGACTCCGCTGACACCCGATCAAGCTCTAGCTCAAATCAATGCCGGACAGGGTCAACCGTTATCTGAAACCGGCCTGTCCTTCTCAGCGGGAGAGCACTATTACTGGGTGGCGTTTCGGGTTGAAAATCGAACGGACGAAGCTGTAAATATATATACCGAAATCAGAAATCCGCATATTAACAACCTGCAGCTCCACGAGTTGTCGTCATTGCAGCCAGGTTTACAGTCTTCGCGAATGACCGGAGACTACAATGCCTTCGACACGCGAGAGATCGAACACCGCTTCTTTGTATTCAGTTCTCTATTTGATCCGGGAGAGGAAAAAACGTTCTTGCTGTATGCGGATAAGTACAACGAGTCAATCAAGCTACCTGTATTTCTGCGCAGCGAAGACAACTTCCACCGTACTTCATCGTTCGAGTCCTCTGCCTTGGGTTTCGTCACCGGAATCTATGCGGTGATCGCTGCTGGCTTGATAATATTGAATATCGCTGCATTCAAGCCCTTGCATCTCTCGCTTTTGACCTACGTAGTCAGCTTTTCTCTGGTTTCTGTTTCCAATACTGGATTGGGCTTTCAATATCTTTGGACAGAGCTTCCATTGTTTAACAGTCTGTCTCGCTCAAGCCTTGCGGCGGTGACAGGAATCTCTCTGTTGATCTTCTGCTACCACTTCTTTGAAATTGGACAGCGAAGCCAGCGAGAAAGGCAGATCAATCTTCTGATCTGCGCATGCATAGCGATGTCAAATATTCTGTATCCGCTTTATTACGTGCTGGGTTTTATAGATGTTGGCATGCAGGACACTCGTGTATTGACGGTGTTGCAAGTTGGGTTCCTGGGCTTTCCAATCTACTATTTCGCTGTCGCCCTGTACTATCTACATCGCGATTTTAAGTGGCAATACCTGGCGTTTCTACTCGCCAATCTTGGGGTGATAGCTTCTGCCTTTGCCATCATATTCGAGGAAACAGGCCTGCTTGGTAATTTTTTCCTCGTTGAAGTGGTATTGATGGTCGGCATAGTGGTGGACTTCATAGTGCTCTCTGTCATCATCGGATTGGATTTTTATCGCATTAAACTCGATAACCAGCGGCTGGAGAATTCATTGAGTGAAGCTCTCGTCGAAGGCGCGCGCAAATTTATTCATGGGCAGCAGATAGAGCGCGTTCGATTAGCACAGGAAGTGCACGATGGTGTAAGTAGTCGTCTCACTGCATTGCAGATGCGCTTGTCGGCACTTGAGTTGCCCGATCAACAGCTACAGTCGCGACTTATAGATGAAACCAGAGTGCTGGCGCAAGACGTTCGCCGTTTCAGTCACAACCTGAGTTCTGTTGTGCTCGAAAAGTATGGCTTTGTGAATGCCATCGAGGAACTGCTCTATCCGCTGGAGGAGAGTAATGAAAAATTCTCAATTAGTTTCGACTACGACGATGCCGAGCCTGGCCCCAAGCACATTGAGAGAGAGCTGTATTTCATTTGTCTGGAGCTGGTCAACAATACCCTGAAGCATTCGGACGGTGACGAAATCGCTATTCGATATCAGCTAGACGAAGCCTGGTTCGTGCTTTCAGTCTCTGACAATGGCAGTGGCTATCAGGTCGCTAAAGATAATCTCGGTCTGGGTTTGGCGGGTATTAATTGGAGGGTCGAGTTACTGGGTGGAGAGCTGGAGATTACCAAACGAGACGGCAGGCAATACCATGAGGTCAGAATTCCTCTCCACTAGCCTGCAGGTACTTCAGCAAACCGGACACACCACTGACGTCCAATTTTTGAAAGATGTTTTTCTTGTGTGTGCGCACAGTATTTTTACTAACAAAAAGTTCCTCGGCGATTTCCGATTCGTTGTGGCCTGATAATACCAGCCCGACCACCTGTTTTTCACGTTTCGATAAATCCGCTAGCTTGGCTGACTCGATGAAGTCATCACCGACATGAGTGGCGATGTCTTGCTCAGACTCGAACCAGCTCTCGCCGTTCGTCACGCGCGTGATGACATCCCGAATAGTTTGCCCATCGCTGCTCTTTGACAGATAGGCATCGGCATCGAGCTCCTCTGCTTTCGCGCGCAGCTTGGGGTTGTTGTAGGAAGAGAAAATAATGACCTTCAGATTTGGGCAGAGAGATTTGAACTGTCCAACATAGTCGAGAGAGTTGATGCCGTTGATATTCAGATCCAGCAACAAAAGGGTGTAGCTTGAGTTGGAAAGTTTGTCCCGGATTTCCGGAATACTGCTTGCGTAATCGAAACGGGATATGCTGGTTAACTCGCCCAGCAAATCCGACAGGCCGCTAAAGATAATTTGATGGTCATCTCCAACAAGAATGCTGATCTGCGCTGTGGGATTCATAGTTCCAGATGCATCGAGAGTCGTAGGAATATTTGAACCGTGTCGGTACTGTTGAATATTGTCCATTACTGAACTTTGCTCGCTCTGAAGCCGGTGTCTTCACCGCCTATGTACAGCGACCAACTATTTCCATCGATGAAAATCTGCAGAAGCTTGCCCAGGTCCTCGGATAAGCCGCACTCACCGTTGCTGTCAGATTGAATAAAGACTCTGAACACAGCAGTGTAAGGAGTATAGAAGAACAATCCGTTTTCATCACCTCCGTTGGGGCACGCTTCGAGATCGATGCCAACGGCCTGACTCATCGTAAACGTGCCATCAGCATTGAAGGTAAAGGAGTCGCCTTCTTCCGATGACCAGCTGCCAATCAGATCGGTGGCAGCTACGCCATCGGTTCTGCCATCAGGAGTGATATCACGCAGCGCGGACTGATCCAGTTGGAAGGTCAGAGCTATGGGGTCTGCCAGAGTCATGCGCACATAGTAAATGCGCGAGTTGAAAGACATGAACGGGACTTCCAGGGTTCCCGATCCTCCATCGAACCAGGGAAAGGCAGGTGGAATTTGTGCGAAGCTACGGGAGCTCAGCAGTAGTGCAGTCACACAAAGCAATAGCATAGATGTAGTTTTCATTCTTGATGATTCCTCTGTTTTCAATGCTCCGGAATGGTCACGCGCACATTGTTCACATGGGTGCGCGCGAGGAGTTTCCTAGAACGGATAGTGATAGGGGATAGCGGCTTGGGAGGTAATCTCAATCCATGTGGAGAAGCGTTCACCCGTTTCAGGATCGATGGCATCTACGTGGGCGAAGATGCTGCGAGCGGACAGTGGGTTCTTGAAAATATACTCAGACTCACTGGCTGCTCTGGCAAAATTTACTGTGATCGGATCGTTGAGCGGGACGTTGCCCAGCCAGGATCCTATGAGCGCCCCGGACGTGTTTAGTTCCAAACCGAAAGGGCCAAGTATGGTGCTGCCTTCAACATCAAAGCCGAGATCACTATTGCTGTTGCCTGGAAAGTAACTGGATACATCAGCAATAAGTTTCGCCTCGGCTGATCTGTCATTGGGCAGATCGTCTATCCGGTAAATACCGCCACCGTAGAATGCATAGGCTCCAGTGGTACCTCCGTTAAACGCTACTCGGGGGAAGGACGGTGTAATTCCTAGGTCTTCCAAAGAGACACTGTCGCCCCCGGACTGATACAGGATACTCAGTCCCGGCGGGGAGTTTTCAGTGCTGCCAGTAATGAGTACATAGCCGCTGTTTCGGTGCGCGGCATAGACGTCGGCAATAGTGACGGCTGCTGTGAATTGTCCGACAACGTCCCACATTTTCGGACAACAGATCACCGAGCTTTCGTTGTAGATAACGGGAAAGCTGTTTTTCTCAATCAGCCAGAGATCACTTGAGGTAAAGCCATCTCCCCAATGCATGGCAACATGATAGCCAGCGGCAGAGAAAGGTGCGTCCAATGTCTCGGTGGTGCCAACCAGCGGCAGCAGATTGCCACTGTCCGCGAAGGAAGAGAGTACGGCATAGTCGCCCTGATCGTTAACGCGTGGAACGTCGAAATCCTCAATCGGGAATTCATAGTCCCAAAATCTCCAGGACCTGGAGGCCCAATCGAAGCGCGCAATCCTGGAATGTTGAATGTCGCTGTTGTAATAACTAACCCAGAATCCTGAATCTGTCTTTCTCGCCTCTTGCACCTCCCAGTCATAACTGAGCCCTGGTCCTCTATCTGCGTAAGTGAATGCGCTAGGAGAGTTTGGGTCGATGCTTGAGTCAGAGCCAGTGATAGTGAAGTTAACGATATTGGAGATTTCGCCTTCGCCCTCGGTATTGTAAGCAGCGATGGCCAAGTAGTAGGCAGACCCTACAGGCAGGCCAGCCGAGGCGGTTAAGCTTGTGCCAAGATCGTAGTAGTCTACTGGCGCTCCTTCAGGGTAAGGGGCGTAGTACAGATAGTAGCCGAGCGCCTCTTGCACCGGAGTCCAGGTTGCAGTCACCGAGGTGCCTGCTGTCTGCACACTCAGTTTGGACTTCTCGGGAATGGCTGCAACACCAGGCTGGACATAGAGGAACAGCAAGGCAACAGCAAATAGTTTCGCCAGATAAAATCGCATGGTGGTCCCCGTTTCTTTCGTGCAGCAAAAGCCGCGTGGAAGAAAGTTTGAATTAATAGCTCAATGCCGAAGCTATCAAAGCCAGGGTTTCGGGGAATCATGCAAATGGATGATTTTTGAACGAAGAGATAGGAAGCAGGCTCTTAAACGAAGCTGGCAGCAATGTAGGTAAGATTAGAGCGCGTGCGATTTGCCCAAGCACTCCCAAGTATTCTCAAGCAATTTTGAGCATTCCTCAGTACATTACCGCCAGGGTGATTCAGGGTGTTTCGGTGGCGAGTCGGCGAATTAGTACCGCGCTCAACTGCGCCCGCTCCACCAAAGAGCCCACCCGAGCCTCTTCTCGATTCGAATGCGCGCCCGTCCCGGCAACGCCGAGTGAATCCTGGGTTGGCAGACCAACCGCTTGCGTGAGCGAGCCATCGGTACCGCCACCGGAATCAACGACTCCTAGTTCTTGTCCCAGCATGCGCCCGATATCGATTGCCTTTTCCATAAGGTAGTTCGATTCATCGGTAGGGATTTTCGGTGGTCTGTGCAGGTTGATCCAGCTGTCAGTAGTAATCTCGCCGCTATCCACGGGGTAGCTATAGACTTGGCTGAAGATCGATTCGAATTGGGCTGCCGCATCCAGTCCCTGTTGCGGTTCCGGGTAACGAAGATCAACTAGCGCTTCCGCACAGGGTGCAACTGTGTTGCGTGCTTCGCCGCCGCTGACGATGCCGACATTCACCGTCACACCGGATTCGTAATCAGTCATGTTCTCGATTTCGACAATCTTGTAAGCCAATTCCTTGATGGCTGATCGTCCTTGCTCATGGGCGCCACCCGCATGGGATGCAACGCCGTTGACGACAAAACGCGCCTGACCAAGGCCCTTGCGCTGACGGGTCAGATTGTTTGTGCCTGACGACTCGTAAACCAGTCCCCAGTCGTGTTCTCTCGCTTGTTCTTCAAGAAACTTGCGGGATGAGAGCGATCCCATTTCTTCATCACTGTTTAATAGAATAGACATCGCCATATCATCCAACTCGCCAAATTCGGCAAGTGCTTTCAGCGCATAGAGCATGACGACCAGTCCACCTTTCATGTCCGCGACACCGGGGCCGTACATGACGCCGCCTTCCCGGCGAAATGTCTGGAATGGGCTTTCGATTGGAAAAACAGTATCCAGGTGTCCCATTAACAGCAGGCGAGAGCTACTGCCAGATCGACTTGCCAGCAAGTGATCGGCAACATCGATACTGTAGTTACTGCCAGGGCAGCTCGGCATCTCGATGACATCCCCCGGAAGAGTGCTGGTGCTGAATCCTAGATCCCGTAGCTCACTGGCAAACAGGGCGGCCAGCTCGTCCACTCCAGCCTTGTTCAAACTTCCAGTGTTTATATTGGTAATGCGCTCGAGCAGGGCAAGCATCTCATCTTCCTGACCCTCTACCCAATCAACAAGTCGCTGCTCCTCGGCGTTAATAGCCGGCTCGACTTGAGCTGTCGCTGACTGTGTGAACAGTGACAGTACAGTGATTCCCAGAATCGGATAAATAAGACGAATGTTCAGTTGTTGCCTGAGACTAATCATTGGCAATTTCTCCAGATACCAATTGTAGAGTCGAGATGAACTCGTAGATGCGCGGAGTCATGTCGCTGGCGAATGACCGAGAGCATAAGCTAGCACGGTACAGACTATTGCTGCCAACTCGATTGTTTGCGCAGTGGCTCAATACGCAATCTTGTTTGAGGAAATCAGCCGTCATTGTAATTAGGCATTGCTGGCTTATAATGCCTGCTCCATGACCACCTCGACCCCCGCCATGTTAACTGTTTCCGGATTGAGCAAAACCTACGCCGGAGGCTTCCAGGCGCTCAAAGCTATCGACCTGGAAATCAATCAGGGCGAAATCATCGCCTTGCTTGGCCCCAATGGCGCTGGCAAGACCACGCTCATTTCTACCATCTGCGGGATAGTTCGCCCCAGCACGGGGAGTGTGACAGTTAATGGCTATGACATTATCAAGGACTATCGTCTCACTCGTTCCCTGATCGGACTGGTGCCCCAGGAGTTGCACACCGATTCCTTTGAGTCTGTGTGGAACACGGTATCGTTTAGTCGCGGCCTGTTTGGCAAGGCTCCCGATCCAGCTTATGTCGAGAAGGTCCTGCGTTCACTGTCCCTCTGGGACAAGAAAGACAATATGATCATGACCTTGTCCGGAGGCATGAAGCGACGCGTGCTCATCGCCAAGGCCTTGTCACACGAGCCGAAGATCTTGTTCCTTGATGAGCCAACTGCCGGTGTTGATGTTGAGCTTCGCAAAGACATGTGGAACATCGTGAGCACTTTGAAGGAAGAGGGTGTGACAATCATCCTTACTACGCACTATATCGAAGAGGCAGAAGAGATCGCTGACCGCATTGGTGTTATCAACAAAGGCGAGCTTATCCTCATCGAAGACAAGCAAAGCCTGATGCAGAAGTTGGGCAAGAAACAATTGATTCTTGATTTGCTTGCTCCCTTGCAGGAAGTGCCTGCAGCGCTAGGCAACTACGCTCTCGAACGCAGCGAAGACGGCATGAGGCTGACCTACACATTCGATACCCAGGGCGAGCGTACGGGTATCACAGCCTTGCTCGATGATCTGAAATCAGCAGGCATTGGCTTCCATGATCTGAATACAACCCAGAGTTCATTGGAAGAGATTTTCGTCAGTCTGGTCAGCGAAGAGGCGGCGAGTACAGAGGTAGCTGCATCATGAACTTCCACGGCATACTCGCTATTTATCGATTCGAAATGGCTCGAACCAGGCGAACCTTGTTGCAGAGCATTGTCGCGCCGGTGATTACCACCTCTTTGTATTTCATCGTCTTCGGTGCGGCCATTGGATCGCGAATTCAGGAGGTTGGCGGCATCGGCTATGGCGCATTCATCGTGCCTGGCTTGATCATGTTGAATCTGTTGACCCACAGCATTTCCAACGCATCGTTTGGAATCTATTTTCCGAAGTTCGTCGGCACCATCTATGAGATGTTGTCCGCACCGATTTCCACGATCGAAGTGGTTCTGGGCTATGTCGGTGCCGCAGCGACCAAGTCCCTCATCCTGGGCCTCATCATTCTTGTTACAGCAGCCTTCTTCATCGATCTGCAAATTGCTCATCCCTTCGTGATGCTGCTCTTTATTGTATTGACCGCGCTGTCGTTCTCTCTGCTCGGTTTCATTCTCGGAATCTGGGCAGATAATTTTGAGAAACTCTCGGTGGTGCCCATGTTGGTGGTGACGCCGCTGGTATTCCTCGGTGGCAGTTTTTATTCCACCGATATGCTGCCGCCATTCTGGCAGTCGGTCTCCTTGATGAACCCAGTGCTGTATCTCGTTAGCGGTTTGCGCTGGAGCTTTTATGAGATCGCCGAAGTGGATATCTGGGTCAGCATGATCAGCATCGTTGCCTTTCTGCTGATCTGTCTTTCCATCGTCGTCTACATTTTCAAAACTGGCTACAAGCTACGTAGTTAAGGGCCTCCAGGCGGATCAAAATTTCTGCTTGCCATAAATAATAGACTGGTCTAATATACGAATCATGGCCCGAGTCAGAGATGAGCAAAAGTTCAATCAGAGCCGCGAATCTCTACTCGCAGTGGGGCAGGAGCTGTTTATCAACAGCAGCTTCAACAGCGTCGGTCTCAACGACATTTTGCGTAAGGCTGATATCCCCAAGGGCTCGTTCTACCACTATTTTGAGAGCAAGGAAGACTTTGGTCTGCAGGTAGTGGAGCAGTACGCCAGGCAGGGTCTGGAAGAACTCAACCAGATTCTTGCTGACGAAACCCTGAGCAAATATGAGCAACTGAAGGCATTCTTCTCTGCGCATATTGAATACTTCGATGATGTCGAGTTTTGTCAGGGCTGTTTGATGGCCAATCTCTCTCAGGAGCTGGCCGATGTGAACGAGAAGCTGCGCAGCAAGATAAATGAATTGTCGCAGCTCATGGTGAATCGCATCGCCGAGAGTCTTGAAGAGATGGACACGGCCGAGCTCAACCTCGGCGACTTGAGTGCGGATGAAGCGGCACAGGTCCTGATGAATTCCTGGCAAGGTGCCATTATGAAGATGAAGCTGGAGAAGAATCGCTCCGCATTGAACGTCTTCATGAAGTTTTTCTTCCGCCACTGATACACCGATTCTCACTCTGATTGCGCCATTGTAGGCATTGAATTGTCAGATAACAGATAGGCAATTATTAATAATAGACTGGTCTAATTTAGTGATGATTCGGTAGAAGCCATGTTGCAGCGGATTTCTTTGTTGCCACATGAACGGTGGGAAGTAAGGCCTTGTTTCGCCATGAAAAAACGCGATTCTCGACAAGAATTGCAACTTTTTTGCACCTCTCTTCGATTTGGGAAGAGATCCTGGAGGCCGCGTAATCACTGGCTTTCAGAACAGAAACTGGAAGTTTCACAAAGTTACAAAAGCTCGTTAAGTAAAAAATCAGCACGACGTAGTTAATCATAGGGTGAGTAGGTCGCTTCGCCCCTGGCAGCTGCAACACACGATGTATTCATCGGTCTGGTTCTTTACTCGGAAGTCGTATAGCGACCGATCAGGAGACCGCGGATGTCAAATTTTAAGAGCCGAATATCCCGTCGCAGGATAACGCCTCTCCTTGAATTGCCAGTGCGTTATGTGCTGAGTCCCCGCGGCATTGCATTGGCAATTTTTTTTCTTCACTTGAGCATAGGTATCTCAACGGTTGCTGCTGCTGAAGCGGACCCGCTTGAAGACATCAATCGCCCAACCCATGCTTTCAATCAATTTGTTGATCGCCTGTTTGTAAAGCCACTCGCGGTGACTTATCAGAACGTGACTCCTCGCTTCGTAAAGCGAGGGGTGAGTAATTTCTTCTCCAACCTCGATGATGTACAAGTCGCGGCGAACGACATACTCCGTCTCGACCTGCCGGCAGCTGCAACGACTTTCGGTCGTCTTGCAGTAAACAGTACGGTGGGCGTTGGCGGACTGGTAGAGGTTGCCTCTCCTGTGTTCGGTCTGTCCAAAACCAATCAGGACTTTGGGCTTACTCTGGCTCACTATGGTGTCGAGCCTGGCCCCTATATCGTATTGCCTTTGCTGGGGCCGAGTACGGTTAGAGATGCTTTTGGTCTCGGAGTGGATAATCTGATCGATCCGATCAATTCGGTCAATGATGTGGCGACCCGCAATGGTGTACGTGCTGTGCAGGTCACCAGCTACCGATCGTCAGTGCTTACTTTCGATGATCTGGTGATTGGAGACAACTACCTGTTTTATCGGGAAGCCTATTTGCAGCGCCGTGAATCGGCAGCAGGAATGTCGATCATGCTGGGTTTCGCCTTTGATTCCCAGGAGAGTTTCGACTAGGTCCGCCCGCAGTATTCCTGAATCAACTCTTGCCCATCGAAGTCGTTTCTCGGCAAACCCGTTGGACACAGCTCCCAAGCTTGCTATTCTGCGCTCAAACAAGAATAGGCAAACAGGGAGCTGCCCATGGTCACATCAAAGAAAATCCGTATCCCATTCGCGCTCAAGCTGGGCTTTGCGAGCCTTGCTCTAATCAGCGCCACAGTCAACGCGCAGAATACCGATCCTGGCCTGCCAATCGCTGACCCAGCTTCGGTTGGCATGAGTGCCGAAAGACTCGAGCGTATCGGGCCGGCGATGCAGAAGTATATCGATGCCAACCTGGTTCCCGGTGTTGTGACTCTGGTCGCACGTAAAGGCAAGGTCGTACATTTCGAATCGCAAGGGTTTATGGATGTCGAATCCGGCAAGCCCATGCGTCCAGATGCAATCTTCAGAATTGCTTCCATGACCAAGCCGATTACCTCGGTTGCATTAATGATGCTTTGGGAAGAGGGCGCATTTCAGCTACGGGATCCTGTGAGCAAATTCATTCCGGATTTTGCCGACCAGCAGATTTCCACCACCAGCGATGCCAGTGGTGACTCTGGTGAGCTGGTACCTGTTGCTCGAGCTGCGACCATCAGGGATATGCTGACCCACACGGCGGGCATGGCCAATAGCTATCGAGGTAACACTGATTACTATGCTTCGCAGGCGATGATCATGCCGAACGATACGCCAGAATCCTATATTGGTCGTCTGGCCAAGATGCCGCTGAACTATCAGCCAGGTGAAGAATGGCAGTATAGCGCTGCAACAGATGTAGTGGGCCGGCTGGTGGAAGTGATCTCCGGTCAGACACTTGCTGAGTTCATGGATGAGCGCATTTTTGAACCGCTCGGTATGAATGATACACACTTCTACATGGATGACGATAAGGGCGGCAGGTTGATGTCTCAGTACACGCCGGGCCCGGATAATAATCAGATCGTTCTGCAAGATCCGGGTAATAATCGCAGTCGCTGGATCGACAATGAGAACAAACGGATCTTTCGCGGCGCAGGTGGACTTGTCTCCACGCCCCATGACTATCTTCGCTTTCAGCAAGCCATGCTCAATGGTGGCGAGCTGGACGGCGCTCGTCTGCTGTCGCCGAACACGCTGGATTTGATGATGGAAAACCACACGGCCGATCTGCCCTTGTGGTTACCTGGTCCTGGCATGGGATTCGGCTTGGGCTGGGCTGTCGTTGAAGATCGCGGCGATGCCGCTTCGCCGATGAGCGAAGGTTCAGTCTATTGGGGCGGGGCTTTCTGTACGCTGTCCTGGATTGATCGTGAAAATGAATTGATCGGTATCGTGATGACTCAGGTTCGACCCTACGGCCATATTAATATCCGCCAGGATTTTCAGGTCTTGGCCAGCCAGGCAATTATCGACTAAGCGCAAGCCCCTTCACGTGGCCAGGACGCAAAGTCAGAGCAGTGGAATGGATAAAGCTGTAGATGAGCAACCTTGGCTCAAACGCAAGAAATGGGCGAGTGGAAAAGTCTATTCAGATGCGCGCAAGAACCTGTGGTTCACCGGGTTCTTCGCGCTTGTCTGGAACGTTATTGCTCTGACCGCGAGTTTCAGTTTCATTCCTGAGATTCAGGCGGGCAATGCTTCCACTTATTTTGTTCTTATTTTTCCAATCATTGGCATCTGTATGCTCTGGTGGGTTGTTGAGCAGGCTCGCGCATGGCTGAAGTTTGGCAAGACACCCATCACTCTCGACCCCTTTCCTGGTTCAATAGGTGGACAAGTCGGTGGCACTCTCGAAGTCGGCCAGCCGTTTCGCAATGATCTCTCGTTCAAGGTTGTCCTGACCTGCGTCTATAGCTACAAAACCGGATCCGGTAAGAACAGGCGAAGAACGGAAGATGTAGTCTGGCAGAGCGAAGGCTTTGCTTACACCAGTCCTGGGAGCAGGAGTACAAGACTTGAATTCCTTTTTGATGTAGATCCAGGTCTACCTGACAGCAACTCTCGTCATGGCAGTAGCTATCACCTGTGGCGCTTGAGCATTAGTTGTCCGATGGAGGGTAGTGACTTCGAGCGGGATTTTGAACTACCAGTGTATCCAACGGCTGAATCTGCCAGTCGATTGACCAACTTGAGCGTCGATCATCGGGAATCGGCCGAGCAACGATACAGTGAAATCGAATCGGTCTTGCAGATTCAACAAATCTCCGGGGGAGTCAGATTGCTCTATCCAGCGTTTCGAAAACTTTTTGGCAAGCTGATACTTACAAGCTTGGGCGCAGCAGGTCTTGCCAGTGGCAGTTTCTTCTACTTCGAATTTGATCAAAATTATTTTCTCTTGCTGTTTGTCCTTGTCGGTGGGCTATTGGCTGCATGGGGGCTGTATAAGATATTACTGAGACTGGAGGTTGTAATCGACGCTCAGCAACTTGAAGTCAGAAAGTCCATTCTGGGCCTGCCAATTGGAGTGCAAACCATAAACAGGAGAGATGTTGTGACCTTGAAACTGAAGAAAGGGCATAGTGAGTCAATGCAGAATCAGCACACTCAATACTTCAAAATCCTGGCCAAGACGACCGAGGGTAAATCTATCGTGATTGGCTTTAATTTCGCTGGCAGGGAAGTGGCTAAACACGCTCTTGAATCGATCGTCGGGCTTACTGGTCTGCCTGCGGACTACAGCATAGAGTACTAAGGCGGGACTACGCGGCCGTATGCGCAGACACATTAATATCGATCAGCCTAGTTGTTAGCGCTAAACCAAAACTCAATTTCACTGGTGGCGTCTAAAAACTCTGCGGCGTGAGGTTTTTGAGCGGGCACGTGATACCACTGTCCAGCTTCGAATTGCTCTGTTTTACCGTCCATGGTCAAGAGCAATGCACCTTTGGTGATGATGCCCACGTTCTCGGTGTCATGGGTATGTTCTTCAATGCGTGTCCCCGCCGGATAACTGGCGAACAGGACCTCGCAATGCTCAGCGCTAAGCCTGTAGGCATCGAAAGGGCCTTCGAATTCAGGAAGCTGTTTTATCAAGTCAGGATAATCGTCGAGCGTTGCCATTTCTGCATGCTCCTTCAGTAACTCTTTGTGGCATTTCAGCGTACTTTTACTCTGCGCAACGCACTGAGAATACCCTGTCGACACACTTTGTCACCGGCCTTTGAAACCGAGCGCTTGCTCATAATTGCCGCCTTGGATGATACTCTACTTAACAGAGCAGCAAAGCTGTCATCGTCTGAATACTGGCATATTCCACAGGACCGTAAAGAGGGAGAGCATTATGTCCGCACCGGTCACGCGTCGAGAATTCCTAAACTTGCTTGGAGCCACCGGAGGCACAGCGGCCGTGCTGCGTGCCGGTACCGCACTGGGACTACTTCCTGGTGCCGCACAGGCTGCCAACCTGGATCTGCTGAATCTCGCCGGCAATCAGCGTCGCGTCGCCATTCTTGGTGGTGGCATCTCAGGTCTGACGGTGGCCTATGAGCTGGAGAAGATGGGCTATGAGTGCACCATTCTCGAATCTTCTGCTCGCTGTGGTGGGCGCATATTTACAGTACGCAGCGGTGATCTGATCGATGAGATCGGTAATCGTCAATACTGTGAATTCGACAATGAATCCCACATGTATTTCAACGCCGGTGCAGCACGCATTCCCAGCACTCATCGAACGTTGCTCAACTACTGTAAAGAGCTGGGTGTTGAGCTGGAAGTGTTCATTAATGAGAGCAAGACTTGTTATGTGCAAGACGATGCCATGCTCGACGGCAGGCCTATCACCAACATCGAATACACCACCCACCTGAAAGGTTTCATGGGTGAGTTACTTGCCAAGGCGCTGACTGAAACCGAATTGAACGAACCCTTCAGTGAGCGCGAAGCCGAAGCACTGCTCAATATCGTCGATAGCTTCGGCGACCTCAATGAAGAGCATCTTTACACCGGCAGTCTCCGCGCTGGCTACGCGAGTGATGGTTTCCTCAAGCACGGCACGCAAAAAGATATCATCGCCTTCAGAGACTTGCTCAAGACTCGACTCGGTCGTGGACTCATTAACGCCAATGAAGGCGATACTGGCCCGATCCTGCTACAACCTGTTGGGGGCATGGACAAAATTACCGAGGGCTTTCTCCGCCAGGTAGGCCATCGCGTTCGCTATCGCGCCATGGTTGCAGGAGTAGAGGTCACGGACGATGGAGTGAAGGTTGCCTACGATCAGGATGGTACGCGCCATATTTTAGATGTGGACTATTGCTTCAACTGTATTCCTTCTCATTTGATGACCGGCATTCCCAATAACTTCCCTGCCGAATACGTACGTGCGCTCAAGTACATTCGACGTGGTGAAGCCTACAAGGCGGCTTTTCAGGCCAAACGCCGTTTCTGGGAAGAGGAAGATATTTACGGCGGTATTACCTGGATGAATAATCCAAGCCGACAGATATGGTATCCAACAGCGGGCATTCATAAAGAGAAGGGTATCGTCCTGGGAGCATACGACTACGGAGGGGGCATGTACCACACATTAATGACCCAGCAGCAGCGTATCGAAGCCCATCTCGCGGACGGCGAGAAAGTTCACAGCGATTATCGCAACCTGGTTGAGAAGCCAATCACAATCGCCTGGCATCGTATGAATCACATGCTGGGTTGCTCAGCTCGGTGGTCAAGAAATTTTGGTGATGGCTGGACTCATGAGGAAGAAGAGCTTTACCACACCCTCCAGGCGCCAGTTAATGGACGGCACTACATGATTGGCGACCAGGTAAGCCAGCACTCGGCCTGGCAGGAAAGTGCTGTGCTCTCAGCGCGATGGGCCATGGCAGACCTGGATCAGCGGGTACGCTCTGAGCTTGCCTGAATCAGTTTATTTGTTGCGTTACCAGAATTTGAGGAAGCATCCAACATGGAGTTCTTGATGAGCCAATCGAAGTATTCGCTGCTAAAAACATTGATTGTTACTCTGCTTGCAGCAAGCAGTGTGAATGTTAGTAGCGCGGCGGAGAGCGAACGCGAGCCCTTCGACGATCGCTACTGCACGACCTGTCACGGCATCGACGGAATAGGCAACGAGGGTGTGCAAGCACCACGCCTGGCTGGCATGGAAGACTGGTATCTGCGTCGGCAATTGGAGGGTTTTCGGTCCGGTCTGAGAGGGCGTCATCCTGAGGATATTGAAGGGCTGGCGATGCAGCCAATGGCAGCCAAACTCACCGATGAGAGTATCAGCGACATCGTTCAGTGGGTGGGTTCCTGGGAATACAAGCCTACGGAGATAACACTGGCAGGCGATGCAGATGCAGGTAGAACATTATATGCAACTTGTGCGACTTGCCATGGCGCCAATGGCGAAGGCAACGAGGCGCTTGGCGCTCCTCAGCTAGCCGGCCAAAACGACTGGTACCTGCTTACGCAACTGAAAAATTTCAAAGCCCGCTTTCGGGGATATCAATCCGGTGACACCTATGGCCAGCAGATGATGGCGATGGCACAGTCTTTGAATAGTGATCAGGCGATGCTCAATGTAGTGGCCTATATTAATACTCTGTTCCGGGATTAAGGTTCTACGCTCCGCTTGTTAGAGGGCCAGTGATCAATCAAGCAGATTAGTGATTAGCCCTCTTATCGAGCAGGTTGCAAAAAGAAAGTCAGGGCGGGAATCCCAGCCAGGATCGTTAACAAGAATAACAAGAACAACAATCAGTTCGAGAAAGTCGTGCAATTTCGGGAAAGCAATGTTCAGATATCAGGTCTGAATAACGGTGTGACTAACCTGCTAAGCTATCAACCCGACTAGCCGAACCGAATTGTCGAGGAGACTGGAATGTCCGTTTACACCATAGTGAATTTGGTGCTCTTTACCGCTCTTGTGAGCCTGCTGTTTCAGCTTGCCAAGCGCGAGACATCATTGTCACGGAGAGTTCTGGCAGGTCTGATCGCTGGCAGTATCTTCGGTTTCTATTTGCAATTTGCCTTCGGCTATTCTGAAGCCGTCACGGTTGAGACATTGGAATGGACCAATGTCATTGCCAATTCTTATGTAAATCTTTTGCGCATGATCATCATGCCTCTGATCCTCGTCACGATGATTGCCGCCGTGCTGCGGGTCGAAGAAATCAAGGCGCTAGGCAAGATTGGTGGCACGGTCGTCAGCATCTTGGTTGCAACCACCATGGTCGCAGCATTGATCGGAATCGGCATGGCTAGCGTGTTTGGACTGAACGCGGGTGATCTGGCCGCTGGCGCAGTGGAGCTCGCCCGCGCGGAAGTGCTGGAATCGAGGCAGGGTAATGTTGCTGATCTGAGTCTCGCACAACTGTTGGTCAGTTTCGTGCCGCGCAATATTTTCTATGACCTGACGGATGCGCGTGATACTTCGATTATTGCCGTCGTTGTATTCGGGCTCCTGTTTGGCATCGCAGCCTTGTTGGTTACCGAAGAGGACAAGCAACACGGTGAGCGCATCAAAGGTTTTGTGGATACCGCACAGGCGGTCATCATGCGCCTGGTCAAGATGGTCATGAGCCTCACTCCTTATGGTGTCCTGGCATTGATGACGAGAGTGATTGCCACGTCCAATGGGGATGCGATTGTTACCCTGATCGGTTTCGTTGTTGCTTCTTACATCGCTATTGCTCTGATGTTCGTGGTGCACAGCTTATTGATTGCTCTGCTAGGGGTTAATGTGCGTTCCTACTTCCAAAAAGTATGGTCAGTGCTTACCTTTGCGTTTGTAACGCGCAGTTCAGCAGCGACCATCCCACTCACTATTCGTGCGCAAATTGAAGAACTCAAAGTGCCTGCGCCTATTGCCAATATTTCTGCATCCTTTGGTGCAACCATTGGTCAAAATGGCTGCGCTGGAATCTACCCTGCCATGCTTGCGGTAATGGTTGCACCGACGATGGGTGTAGAGATCGACCTTGGATTTATCACTAGCCTGATCCTGATCATTGCAATCGGATCCTTCGGCATTGCCGGTGTTGGGGGCGGTGCCACCAATGCGGCCCTGGTCGTTCTGCCGGCGATGGGCTTCCCCGTGACGGTAGCCGCATTACTGATTTCGATCGAGCCGCTTATCGATATGGCGAGAACAGCGTTGAATGTAAACGGTGCGATTACTACCGGTCTTATCACTAACCGTTTTCTCGGCGACCAGGTCAGTTCGGAACTGGCGCAGGGTGAAACAGTCTGAATTCGAAATTGTCGAGACGATCATTAATAAGATCTGACGCATAAGCTCATACAAACTGAACGAGGAGGGAACATGACAACTACCAAGAACTCAATCAAGGCACTCATCATCCTGGCGAGCGCACTGCTTTCTTTAACCGCCAGCGCTGCCGAGATTACTCGCAATAACGAAGGCACCTACTTCTACACCAGCATCACGATTCCCCCAGGTGCCGAGACCATGTATTTGAGTGGTTCGGGTGCGCGCCCTCTGGAGGATGGATCCTGGGGTGACATGAAGCAGCAAACCATAAACACCTTCGAGCGGTTCCAGGCGACTCTGGAAGCGCAGGGTTGGTCGATGGCCGATATCGTACAAGTACGGGCTTTCGCTGTGTCCGGTGCCGATGGTGAGCTGGATTTTGCTGGATTCAATGAGGGCTATTCACAGTTTTTCGGAACTTCAGACAACCCCAACAAACCGGTGCGTTCCTTCGTGGAGATTGCGGGTCTGGTTGTCGATGGCTGGCTGATAGAAATCGAGATTCGTGCGGCGCGTATGCCGGACTGATCTGTAGATACCTAACAGCATCGACTCAAGAAGTGAGGAAGGGCATGATGGAAACATCATGCCCTTTTTTGTCTCCGGCGAACGATAGAGCGCAATGTGTTCACAGAAAAAGTTCAGCGTAAGGTAAAAGTAGATATGAGCAGTGAAAGAATTCGGAGAGAGGGATTTCGAACGGAGGGAACTCAAACGAAGGGAACTCGAATGATAGGAATTCAAACACGAGTTATAGCTATCTTGTTACTAGCTCTCAGCGGTCAGCTATGGGCGCAACTGGAAGTCACAGAAGCGTCGATAGCCGAGCTTCAAGCGGCGATGGCAACTGGCGAAACTTCAGCGCAGGATTTGGTTGAATATTATCTTGCGCGCATTGAAGCCTATGACAAACAAGGGCCGGTTTTAAACAGCATCATTCGAATCAATCCTGCCGCGAGGGATGAAGCTAGACGCCTGGATGAAGAACGGCAGGCAGGAAATGTGCGTGGTCCACTGCATGGCATTCCCATTGTGCTCAAAGACAACTACAACACAAGCTTCATGCCGACAACTGGTGGCTCCGTAGCCCTGGCTAATTTCCAACCTCATAGTAATGCCATGCAAGTAGATAAGCTGCTTGCTGCAGGCGCAATAGTGCTCGCCAAGACAAACCTGCACGAATACGCCTATGGGATAACGACTATCAGCTCGATAGCGGGACAAACTCGAAATCCTTATGATCTGCGCCGTGTACCTGGAGGGTCGAGCGGCGGCACTGCCGCGGCGATAGCCGCGAGTTTTGCGGCCGTTGGAATGGGCTCGGATACCTGCGGATCAATCCGCATTCCTGCTGCGTTTAACAATCTGGTTGGCCTCAGGCCTTCCAAGGGATTGAGTAGTATCTACGGCATCATGCCTCTATCCAGTACTCAGGACGTTGGCGGTCCTTTGGCGCGAACTGTCGAAGACCTCGCCGTGGTTCTGGATGCAACGTTGGGTATTGATGAACAAGATGCTGCGACGGTGGCGCTGAATGATTTTGAACTGCCCTCATTCCTCGAGTCTCTGGATACGGTTGATCTGAGCGCGTTGCGGCTTGGCAGATTGGATGCCTATATGGATCGGGCCAGTGCTGCAGTACGCGGTTCCATCGATGATGCGCTTGCGTGGTTCGAAGAGCAGGGCGCAGAGATCATCAGTGTCGAGCTCGAAGAGTTGTCATCGCTCATTGCTGTATCTGGTGTGATTGGGCATGAGTTCAAACCCGACCTTAATCAGTATCTGGCATTGTTCTTGAGCGAAGACATCGCCAATCTCAATGACATCGTGGATCAAGGCCTTTATCACGAAGCCGTCGCCGGCACGCTGCGGCGCAGTCAGGCTTCAGTGAGTAACCCTGAGTCATATCAACAGGCGATCGCAGCCCGTGAATCATTGCAAACATTGCTGGAGACCGCATTAGCTGAACTAGAGCTGGATGCGGTTGTGTATCCGCCGATTGCTGAATTGCCAGTAATGATTGGCAATTCTCAACCAGGCAACAACTGCAGCATCTCTGCCAATTCAGGATTGCCCGCAATCAGTATCCCTCTTGGTTTCACTGCTGATGGGCTGCCAGTGGCAATGGAGGCTTTGGGCAGTTTTCTGCAGGACACGAGACTGCTGAATATAGCCTATACCTGGGAGCAAGCCCGAGCGCCACGCCAGCCACCCGCAACAACTCCGCCTCTGGTCAATGCCCAGGCGCCTGCCCCCACAATGCATTCAACACTGATACAGGAAGGAGGGATCGATTTGCGCTTGGACTACAGCATCGACATACCAGGTAATCGATTCAGTTATAGCGTAGCAGCTGGTGACAGCAGTCAGGCTGAAGTCTATGCGCTCACTTTGCAGATCGATGAAGAGGACGTATTCGGTCGCAGTGAGCCAGTTGTAGCCAACCTGCTTTCGCCCCAACAGCAAATTGGGGTCGGAGACATTTTTATGAGCCCGGCATTCAGGCAGGCTTTAAATGGAGGGCGAGTCTATTTGCGATTGTTTGCTGAAGGCTTGCCAACAGCAGGAGTTGTGCAGGTGCTCCAACAGAACTAGCTATCTGCTCAGTATCTATTGTGAAACAAGTTCGCGAATAGCAGCTTTGAACTCATCGACGCTGAGAGCTTCGTCCATTGACTCTGTAGATCGATCGCTGACGATTCCGTCCGCGCTGTCGGCACTCCCCTCGATTAATCGCTGTGAGCGTCTGATCGTGTTGGGGATGTTAGCCATGGGTTGAACTGCTGTGATCGGATGGCGGTCCAGAGTACGAACCACCCTTTCGTTGCCAGAGTCTTCAATCAGGTAGTGGCCCTGAGACCAACCCAAGAGAGGGTTGATGAGGTTGCGACTCAAAGACTCAATAAAATAAATGCCTTGTTCGCCTACTTCGGGGAGAGTGAGTCCAGTAACTTCGAGAACTTCACCATTCAGACTGCCGCCGCTGAAGCGTAGCTCAAGTTCGGATTCACTGAAGTCCCCCTTGATGACATCGTGAACAGCAAAGGTGACGAAGGTGTAAATCATGTCGGTACTGAGATCGATTCGCGCTTCGTGTATCAGAACCTCACCTTCGAAGATCAATTCGGCATCGCCGCTGACTTCGTCGATTGTCATGCTGGCCAATGTTGTAGCCAAAGAACCGGAATTCAGGCCGAGTATTAAGAACACGAGCATAATGCTGCGACCAATCCAGTTTCGAGACGGAGTCTGTGTCTTGTGCTTAGGCTTGCAAGTCGGCATGGAAACCATTGAAAGTGAGCTCTTGTGTGGTTAGCGGTACACATTCTGTACTGCTCGTGGATTGTAACACTGTGCATGCGAGCCATTTAGGGACGAATTCGCACAGACCCTGTTAATCCTAACGCATCTGACGATATCTGGATTACCCAGTGAATTCTGTGAGGCTAGTAACAATCTGCCGCTGATAGTATTCTCGGCGCTTGTCGAGCAGAATCTCACTATCGAATTTTTAGATACCGAAACATAAAAATACCAAGAACATACTGTGACCGGCACTCTTTCTGAAAAATTCGCCAATATCCTCTCTGGTTCATTAATTGCGCTGGTTAATATCTCCGTGGCCGTTTCGGTCGCGGCGTTATTATTCGCTCAGACTGATCCACGTTTTATGGTGCCAGGTATCGCCATCCTGTTGGTGGGCACCCTGGTAGCAGGTTTGGGTGGATCCCTGTTCAGCGACTATCGCGCTGTCATTTGTTCGCCGCGTAATGGCCTGGTGCCAGTCTTCGCAGTGATGATCAGCAGCATCTATGCGAGTTTTGGCTCTGAATATTCTCTTGGCGCGGAGGCGACAATTATCGTCGCCATCATGGTCGCCTCGCTTATTACCGGTTTGTTTCTGTTGTTGTTGGGCCGACTGCGGCTCGGCAATCTGGTGCGCTACATCCCTTATCCCGTGACCGGGGGATTCTTCGCCGGCATTGGCTATATTTTTGTCGAAGGTGGGCTCACGGTTGCCAGCGGTGCGAGTCCTACATTTTCTTCCTTTACCGAATCACAGTTTATTCAGCTGGTTACACCGGCTGTGGTTCTCGCCCTCTGCCTGATCATTGGCAAATTGTTTCGGGACAATCGCCTCTCTGTTCCTGGCATTCTCCTGGCGTCCATACTGATCTTCTATGGTGTTCTGGCGATGGCAGGAATCAGTCGCGACGAAGCGGCAGCCAGCGGTTTATTGCCGTCCATCGAGTCCACTGGAGCTCTGGTTCCTGTCTTTCATTTCAATTATTTAGCCGAAGTGAACTGGGTTGCCATTTCCGGACAGCTGAGCGGCATTGTAGTGGTGGCACTGCTTTGTTCCATGATGTTGTTGCTTGATGTGTCCGGCATTGAACTGATCGCACGTAAAGACCTCAACCCTGATCACGAGTTGCAGGTGATGGGTTACACCAATATCGTGAACAGCGTGTTGGGTGGATTTCCTGGTGTGCACGATGCCTCAGATACGGCTTTGGTCGAGCGACTGGGCGGTAAGGATCGACTGACCGGGTTTGTTTACGCGGGTCTGGTACTACTCGCCATCATCGTCGGTGCGGAGTTCATGGAACTGGTGCCGACTTTTATTCTGGGTGGCTTGCTCATCTATGTCGGACTGGAATTCCTCATCGACTGGTTGTGGAAGGCGCGGGACGAGTTACCACTGTCTGACTACGTAGTGGTAATCCTGATCCTGGTTGTCATTATCTTCTCTGATATTTTGCAGGGCGTAACCTTCGGCTTCTTCGTCGCTATCATTCTGTTCGTAGTGAACTACTCACAGCTCAGCGTGATCAAGATTGCGACTGATGGCAGTGACCATGCCAGTAACGTGGATCGCGATCTGGAGACACGGGAATTACTCAATCAGGAAGGCAAGCGCGTACTGATTCTGGTGCTGCAGGGCTTCATCTTTTTTGGTACGGCAGACAAATTGCTCTCGGCTATACGTGATCGAATCAACAATCGCCATGAGAGTCATTTTGATTTTCTGGTCCTGGATTTTCAGCACGTGTCGCAGCTGGACACGTCTGCCATCGTCACCTTCTCCAAATTGGCTCAGTTAAGTGACCAAACAGGTTTTCACATCGTGATCAGCGGCGCCGACGACAAGTCCATCAAGCAACTGGTGAAGCACGGTTTCTTTACATTCGATGAGCAGCGCTGGGAGCGACATTACAAACAACAGATCGAGATAGCAGTAGATTGGTGCGAGCAACGAATTCTCAGCGATCTCAATCGCCCGGATGACGACTATGAACTCGCACTCCCAGATCTGCTAAGGCGAATCGCCTACGATGAAGGTGATATTGAGCAACTGAGTGAGTTTTTTGTGGTCGAAGAGCATCGCCACGGCGACTATCTCTTTCACGAAGGGGATATTGGTGAATCTCTGTTCTTCGTAGGTTCAGGGACAGCCGTAGTCGTGTTGGAAATTCCTGGTCAGCGAGAACAAATACTGCGCAAGTACAAGGCAGGGGCCATTCTCGGTGAGATGGCGATCTATACGGGAGAAAACCGTACCGCCAGTGTCAGGATCGAAAATCGGGCAACGCTGTTCCGTCTGGACAAGGAGGCCATGGAAGCGATGTCCAGGCAGTTCCCTGCATCTACGGCAGGACTGCACACCTATATTGTGAGGGTGATGTCAGAGAGATTGAGTCGGGCGAATCGAAACCTGAGCCGTTATATCTAGGTAGCTCGATCAGAATCAGAATGTAGGCTCGTCCACAGGAAGTAAGACAACTGGCACTAATTCAGCGTACTGAAACCAGTCACCGTCGATGCGGGTAATAGAGTCTCCGCTTTCATCGAAACGCAGAGTGCCATTGAACTCGACATCCAGGCGTGGAATCTTGATAGTCACGTTGTTACCCCTCAGCTCTACCGAGGTCGCTGGCATGCCGTAGATTCCCATGCTGCCGCTGGTCAAAGCTGCCCGAAGTTCTTCATCGCGAAGTGAAAACGTGAAAGCGAGATTCATATTGTCTCTGCCTATCACCAGTGGTCCTTCGAAAGACCCCAGTAATGCTTCTGGATATTCCTGCACTGTCTCTTGTGCGAGGGAAGCGCCCGCGAAGGCGGCAGCAAACAGGACGAGCGCCGCAAATTTTTGTAGCTTTGGAATCTGCATAGTCTTGAGTTGCATAGTCATGGGTTGAATAGTAATGCAGTGGGCTTTGGCTGTGCAAACCGCTGATCCCGGCCACTTGTCTATTCCTCCTGTCCTCATATAAAGCGGCTTCTACTTACCAGCTCCCGCCGAGAATCCAGAAGGTTTTGTTTCACGGGTCGCCGTGGCAGAATTCACGGCTCGGCTTATGGGTGCTCAGTTAACCATAATGAGCGCACCGATCACGAAAACTATCATTTGAGAGAAGAGGAACAAGGTGCATGGATTATTTGCCAACTCTGGAAATAGAAGCCCCCAAAGGCAAGGATGTTAACGCCGCTGTAATTTGGCTTCATGGCCTGGGTGCTGACGGCAATGACTTCGCTCCTATCGTAGCGCAGCTCGATCTGGCAGATGACTATGGGATTCGCTTCGTTTTTCCCCACGCACCCTCGATTCCGGTAACGATCAACAATGGTTATGTGATGCCTGCCTGGTATGACATCAAGATGATGGATATCGATCGTCACATCGATGCCGAGCAGTTGTTGGCCTCTGCCCGCAAGGCGCTGGATCTGGTGGAGCGAGAGATCGCACGAGGCATCGACCCTGCACGTATCGTGCTGGCCGGGTTCTCTCAAGGTGGCGCGGTGGTTTATGAAGCTGCGCTCAGCTACGACAAAAAACTTGCCGGGCTCATGGCACTCTCAACCTATTTGCCCACGGCGGACACGCTGGAATTCAATGCGAGCCAGCAGGAACTGGATGTGCTGGTCTGTCATGGCGCGCTGGATCCTGTGGTCCCGGAGTCCCTGGGGCAGAAAGCGGTGGACGATCTGAAGGGCTTCGGACTGCAACCAGACTATCGCAGCTATCGAATGGAGCATGCGGTTTGTCTGGAAGAAATCACCGATATTGCAGCTTTCCTCCGTAAGGTTCTGGGTTAAGGGTCCTGGTTTAAAGCTATTGGCTTAGAGTCAGATCAACTCTCACAGCGAGCCTTCTAGTTCAGAGATATTGCCTGGGTCGCACACTTAGATTTCAAACCTTGACCTTAGAGTTAACTCTAAGCTTATACTGGGCTCCATAGTGTTGTGGAAGTACCTGCGGGTACTTTAGCTTGGAGTCATAGAGATGATTAAAATCAGTGAGTTAGGCTCGAGAACAGGCCTTTCACCCCATACCATCCGATTTTATGAGAAGCATGGTCTGATAGAGGCCAGTGAGCGCAGTGAGGCAGGATACCGCTACTACAATGATGCTGATGTGCGCCGTGCTGAATTTGTGAAAACGGCCCGCAATATCGGCTTTTCCCTCGACGACATCTCTCAGCTGCTCTCGATCCGGGTCGACAAGACGGCGCACAGCTGCCAGGAAGTCACTGATATAACCCGCCATAAACTCGATGAGGTAAACGAACGCATTGCCGAACTGCAGACCATGCAGCGAACTCTGCAGATACTTCTGGACAGTTGCTGTGGGGGTCCAGAGCAGGCCGTTCACTGTTCCATCATGGATGCGCTCGAAGAAGGTGGTGTGCAGGCAGATAAAGTCGCTTGTGGGGAGGGCAGCTGATGGATCTGCTGACGATTTTCTGGAATCTGGTCCTCGAAAGCGCGCCCTGGTTGCTAGTGGGCTATCTCCTTGCCGGCATCATCAAACAGGTCATTCCATCTACTTGGGTTGAAAAGCAACTTGCCGCACCCGGACCGCTAGCCATTATCAAAGGGGCATTCATCGGCGCCCCGTTGCCTTTGTGCTCCTGTGGTGTGATACCCACTGCACTGGCAATTCGTAAAGCCGGTGCCTCAAAAGGCGCCACGTCATCTTTTTTAGTTGCGACACCGGAGACGGGAGTTGATTCGATCTCATTCTCATACGCCGTTCTTGGGCCGATATTCGCTATCGCCCGACCCATCGGTGCGCTTACCAGCGCCATTGTCGCGGGACTGATGGTTTTGGTGTTGGACAAGGAAGACGCACCCATAGAAGAATCGAGCAGTTGTGGTGGATGCTGTGGCGGCAAAAAACAAGCTCAGCCTGAACTTCCTTCTTTTGCTGAGCGGCTGCTCAGCGCAGTGCAGTACGGTTATGGCAGGATGATTTCCGATACGGCGAAGTGGCTGGTCATCGGCCTGGTTGCTGCTGCGTTGATCACCGCGGTGGTGCCACAGTCGTTCTTCTTGCAGTGGGGTGATGGTCTGGCAGCCATGCTCATCATGGTTGTGGTTGGCCTGCCCATGTACATCTGCGCGACGGCGTCCACGCCTGTCGCTGCGAGTCTGTTGTTTGCAGGCGTGTCTCCTGGTGCGGCACTGGTGTTTATGCTCACAGGACCTGCCACCAACATAGCTACCATGGGAGTCATCAAGGAGCAGTTAGGTACTCGATCACTGATTGCCTATCTTGTTGGTGTAATTGGAACCGCTATCGCCTGTGGATTGATTCTCAACAATCTCTACGCGTGGTACGCCTGGCCGTTGCAGCTGTCCATGGCAGAACACGGCGAGAGATATCCACTGTGGCGACAATTGTTGGGTGTGCTGTTGGTGCTACTTGTTGCGCGAGTCTGGCTGCAACCCATCTGGTCAGGCTGGCAGACCGACAAGCCAGCAGAATCCAACTCGGAGTCAAGTCACGCTGAGCAACAGGCTCAGGGCTCCTGAGCGAGAGCAGGCGCGCAGGACACCACTCGATGATGCTCATCAAGAACGAAAACTCGGTCAGCGATTGCCGGGAGGATCTTGAGACTGTGGCAGGTGAGGCGCTCAAAGTGCTGGATGAAACGGCTCAGGGTTCGTTGGTCCATTAGCTCGGACCCGTCGCTCTGGCGCTGCCTCAGTTTGTCTTCCTGTAATTGTCGCCACTCGAAGACCTGATCGAAAGACGGCGCCTTGAGCAAGACCAGCATGTCCAGCTCCGCGAAGATGCGTTGGTAGTCACCGGCAAGCGCGTTGTTAACAGTGCGACGCCAGATGCCCTCACTGTCTTCTTGTTTTTCGAAGGGGTTTATTGGGTCAGTTAGGGCCTCTTCAGTTTCAGGCTGCAGTCCAACGATCCAACCCTCAAGAATAATGAAGTCCACAGGACCGGTGATCGTCGGCCACTGATCTTCAGGGACACAATCGTCATGGGCCTTGTCGAAGCGGGGCAGGCTAAGCAAAGTTTCGGATGATGCGCTCTGCAACTCTGCGATTTTTCTCAGGAACAGTGGCATGTTGTGCGAACCTGGCATACCGCGACTGCGGAACAGCGGATGGATGTCTCTGGCTTGCTCGAGGCGTGCAGCCTTCGAGAGATAGAAATCGTCGATGGACAGGTTGGCGACACGATATCCCTCGGCACTCAATAGGCAATCGAGTAATGCGCCGAGTGTGGATTTGCCGGTGCCCTGTGCACCATTGATGCCGATGAACAGCGGCGCTTGCCGGGCTTCTCCACTAAGCTGTACCTCTTTCTGCCTGTCGCTTCGTGTTGCTGCGCGCTTTTGTTTGAGTTCGTCCACCAGGGGCAGGAACCAGCGCTGGGCATCGTCCGCATAGTCAGGCGGGAGGTCTTCAGCGGTAATAAATTGTTGTATCAGAGAGGAGTTTTGGCTTTCCATGCGCTTTGGATCGACTGCTTGTCAGAGAGTATTCACAGGTTGAGAAATTGCCACTCGCTTTCGATTTCCTGTCGAACTTCTTCCAGTTTCTGTGGACAGCTTGTGCATATCCCGCGAATTAAATTGGGATAACATTGAGTGTACTGCGACGCATGCGGATCAGGCAATTGTCTGGTGTGTTGGGAAAAATTCCTGTGTTAGGATGAAGAGATTCGGCAGGTTCGGTCATTGCTGCCCAGTAACTCGCCTTATCAGTCTTATTAAAAATCTCTAGTCAGTACCGAATAAAGCTCAAGCAAAAAAAGTCGCTACTGTCAGGTTAAGCTACCATGTCCTCCAACGATTCCTCTGACCTGCTTCCGGAAAGTCCTTTGCTTGTCTCTCCGACCCTGGCAGCAACCATTGGATTGGAAGAGGCACTTATGTTGCAAACGTTGGCAGATCTGATCAAACATCGACCCCAGTTCAAAGCGCCTGGTCGAGAACATGAGGCTAATGTTGCTACGATCAAATGGGTTGAGCTGAGTGATTCAATACTGCAAGAGACTTTTCCATTCTGGGCGCCTGTTGATCTGCGTCGCATTCAGACTAGTCTAAAAACGCTGGGCCTGCTGCGCATCGAAGCGAATCCCGCTGACCAACAAAGCAATTATTTTGCGCTGGAATCCATGGCGCAACATCAGGCAGCGACGCGACCGGTTACGCGCCTGCCTGCCAAGGTCGAGGCGCAACCGGGCACGACGACGTCAATACCGCCTAACTGGCAGCCCGACGATAATTGGATTCGTCTGTGCATGCAGCAGTCGATACCAGAAGCCTTTATTCACAATCTGGTGCCGGAGTTTGTCAGCTATTGGCGTGACAGAGGGACGGCGCGCTTTTCCTGGGGCAATGTGTTTTACAAGCATGTGATACAGGAATGGCGCAGAGAGCAGACACGCAAGGGTGCGCACGAATTGGCCAGCACCATGTCTGGCGAGTGGTGGCCCAGTCAGGATGCGCTGGAGATTCTCACCAACGCTGGTATCGCGGCGGACTTTATCGAAGATGCGGTGCCGGAGTTCGTGCTTTATTGGCGCGAACGTGGCGTAGTCAACGGCGCGTGGAATACCAAGTTTATCGAACACATCCGCAGACAGTGGGCGAAGTATTCTGCATCTTTTGGTCACGACGATACGCCAAGAATAATTCCTGAGGATTGGCAGCCCAGCAACGATTGTTTCGAAATCTTGCAGTTGGCGGAAATCGACGAGAACTATGCGCGCAGCAAGGTGCCCGAATTTGTCATGTACTGGCGTGACAGCCAGCAAGTGAAATCTTCCTGGAATACCGTCTTCCTGCAATTTATCAAACAGGATTGGGCGCGGCAGTTGAAACAACAGGAATCGCAACAGACCTTTAATTCGCTCAATGCCCGTACTAGTAACCCGGCTCATTATGCAGAAAATCAAACCGCTGCTGGATCGAACCAGCAAGGCAATCACGACAAGCGAAAAATCGAAGAACGCTTCCAACGCATCGCCGACCGAAGCTGGGCAGACTAGTCACTCCGGGAAGGAAGGCGTTCACGAGCCAGGTGCTGAGTATGGTCAGCAGGCCGCGATGGATCACGTGGATGCGATTAATCAGATTTTCGCCGAGTTTGAGTTTGCCTATCACAATCAGTTTCACAAGGCTTTCGCCGATGCACAGAGTTTGGCAATAGCCAAGAAATACTGGCTAAGCTGCCTGGAGAATTACAGCCCGCTGCACATCGTGCAAGCGGCGAAATCCGTAGTGCGAGAGAGTGAATATCTGCCCTCCATAGCCGCCTTGCTACAAGCCTGTGAGAAGGGCTATGACCTGTTTGGTCTGCCTTCGGTAAGAGAGGCCTACGTCGAAGCCTGCCGGGCGAGTACACCGAAGCGTGATTATCAATGGAGTCATCCAGCGGTCTATCTGGCCGGTAAGGCAGTTGGCTGGTTCGATCTTGCCAATGAAGCCGAATCGAGCATGTTGCCGCGCTTCAGCTACCACTATGAACAGCTCTGTCATCAGGTGATGAATGGTGAGGAGCTGAAGCTCGCTACCAGCGAGCCATTGCCGGAAAAGATAGAGCGGCGTCTGAGCAGAGAAGAAGCCCAGTCGCGCATCGCAAAAATGCGCAAGGAACTGGGCCTCTAGATATTCTTAGTCAACATTCTCTTTACCAACGCTTTTCCGCTTTCTAATCGAACTACCTGATCAGGCGTCGATCTTGCGGTACTTCACACGGGTTGGCTGGTTATCGCCTACACGCTTCTTGTATTCCGTTTCATAGTCACTGTAGTTGCCTTCGTGCCACACCACCTGACTGTCGCCCTCGAAAGCGAGGATGTGGGTGCAAATGCGGTCCAGAAACCAGCGATCGTGCGAGACCACAATGACACACCCAGGGAAAGCCAGCAGACCTTCTTCCAAAGCACGCAATGTTTCCACGTCCAGGTCGTTGGTGGGTTCGTCCAATAGCAGGACATTGCCGCCTTTCTTCAGCAGCTTGGCCATATGAAGACGATTGCGTTCACCGCCTGATAAGTCCTTCACGAATTTCTGCTGATCTGAACCACGGAAATTGAAGCGGCTTGCATAGGCTCTGGAAGGAATTTCGAATTTGCCTATTTGCAGAATGTCCTGTTCATCGGAGATTTCCTGCCAAACGGTGTTTTCGCCATTGAGTTCGTCGCGGCTCTGGTCTACATAGGCTAGATCAACAGTCTCACCCAATTCGATGCTGCCGCTATCGGGCTGTTCCTGACCGACCAGCATGCGCAGGAAAGTCGTCTTGCCCGCACCGTTACCACCGATGATGCCGACGATGCTGCCTTTTGGTACTGAGAAACTGACATCATCGATCAGAGTCTTGCCATCGAATCCCTTGCAGAGATTCTTCACTTCGATGACTTTGTCACCGAGGCGCTGACCGGGTGGGATATACAACTCCTGAGTTTCATTGCGCTTCTGGAATTCCTGGGAATTCAGTTCCTCAAAGCGTGAGATACGCGCCTTGCTCTTGGACTGGCGGCCCTTGGGATTGGCACGCACCCACTCCAGCTCGGACTTGATGGTTCGCTCGTGGGCGGCCTGTTGTTTCTCTTCAATCTCAAGGCGCTTTTCCTTGGCTTCCAGCCAGGTGGTGTAGTTGCCTTCGTAAGGAATGCCGTGGCCGCGGTCCAGCTCGAGAATCCAGCCTGCTGCGTTGTCGAGGAAGTAGCGATCGTGGGTAATCGCCACGACGGTGCCGGGATACTCTTGTAAGAAGCGTTCCAGCCAGCCCACACTCTCGGCATCGAGATGGTTGGTTGGCTCGTCCAGCAACAGCATGTCTGGCTTGGACAGTAACAATTTGCACAGTGCGACTCGGCGCTTCTCACCACCAGAGAGGTTTTTAACCTGGGCTTCCCAGGGCGGGAGGCGCAGCGCGTCGGCAGCCACTTCGAGAGTGCGTTCAATCTGCCAGCCATCGACCGCATCAATCTTGTTTTGCAGTTCACCCTGTTTCTCGAGCAGGGCGTTCATCTCATCATCGCTCATCGGCTCGGCGAACTTGTCGCTGATAGCGTTGAATTCATTCACCAGATCGATGATTTCCCCCAGGCCCAATTCTACGTTGCCGCGCACGTCCAGCTCTTCGTCCAGCTCCGGCTCCTGAGGCAGGTAGCCAATATTGATGTCCGCTTGCGCTCTGGCCTCGCCGTTAAATTCGGTGTCGCGGCCAGCCATGATTCTGAGCAGAGTGGATTTACCGGCTCCATTCAAACCAAGCACGCCGATCTTGGCACCCGGGAAAAAGGACAGAGAAATATCTTTGAGAATCTCCCGCTTGGGAGGAACGACCTTGCCCACTCGGGACATGGTGTAAACGAATTGCGCCATGGACTGCGGTTCCTGCGTGGTGTCTTGAAAGAGGGCGTATTATGTCACAGCGATCTGCCTCCCGAAACGCAGAGAAATTGGCCGAGCTGCGACCAATATTGGGATGCTCATTCGGTGCTGTTCGGGTAGAATACCGCCTTTTCAAATTCCCGACGCCCCGCGTACCTTCCTACGGAGATCTTGATGTTTAACAGCGATAGCAACCTGTCTGAGTTTGATCCGGAAATCAGTGCAGCCATTGAAGCGGAGAAAGTCCGTCAGGAGCAGCATATCGAGCTGATCGCCTCCGAGAATCATACCAGCCCCTTCGTTATGGAAGCCCAGGGTTCGGTGCTCACCAACAAGTACGCCGAAGGCTATCCTGCCAAGCGCTACTATGGTGGCTGTGAGCATGTGGACGAGGTTGAGAATCTGGCAATCGAGCGGCTCAAGAAACTGTTCAACGCCGACTACGCCAATGTGCAGCCGCACTCAGGCTCTCAGGCCAATGCTGCGGCCTACATGGCCATGATGAAGCCTGGAGATACCTTGCTGGGTATGAGTCTTGCTCACGGTGGTCACCTCACCCACGGTGCGTCTGTCAGCTCATCGGGGCGAATCTACAACGCGGTACAATATGGCATCAATGAGAACGGCGAGATCGACTACGACGAAGTCGCTGCACTGGCAGAAGAACACAAGCCCAAGGTAATCGTGGCTGGCTTCTCCGCCTATTCCAAAATCATCGATTGGCAGCGCTTCCGTGATATTGCCGACTCGGTAGGTGCGTTCTTCATGGTGGATATGGCGCACATCTCCGGTCTGGTTGCGGCGGGCGTCTATCCCAGTCCGGTGAATATCGCCGATGTTACTACTTCTACCACGCACAAAACCCTGCGCGGCCCGCGCGGTGGCATCATTCTGGCCCGCGCCAATGAAGAGCTGGAGAAGAAGCTGAACTTTGCGGTGTTCCCGGAAAGTCAGGGCGGGCCGTTGATGCATGTCATCGCCGCCAAGGCGGTTTGCTTCAAGGAAGCCATGAGCGAAGACTTCAAGACTTACCAGCAGCAAGTCGTAGCCAATGCCCAGGTGATGGCGCAGACTTTCATTGATCGCGGTTTCGACGTGGTTTCCGGTGGGACAGAAGACCACCTGTTTCTGCTCAGCCTGATAAAACAGGGCATTACCGGAAAAGATGCCGATGCAGCGTTGGGTAGAGCCAATATCACTGTGAACAAAAATGCAGTGCCAAACGACCCTAATCCTCCTTTCGTGACCAGTGGCCTGCGCATAGGTACACCTGCAGTAACGACTCGCGGTTTCGGGGAAGCAGAGTGCGGTGAGTTGGCTAACTGGATGTGTGATGTGATCGCCAACATGGATGACGAGTCAGTGATCAATTCGGTGAAAGAAAAAGTACTGGCTGTGTGTGCCAAATACCCGGTTTACAGCTAGCTCTCAATTATAATAATTAAAGAACGAGTAGTCAGTTATGCATTGCCCTTTTTGTGGTGCCATCGACACCAAGGTTATCGATTCCAGATTGGTCTCTGAAGGAGATCACGTACGTCGTCGCCGCGAGTGCATAACTTGTGAGGAACGATTTACAACTTACGAAACAGCAGAACTGGTCATGCCGCGCATCATCAAGACCGATGGTGTGCGCGAGCCCTTCAATGAAGACAAGTTGATGGCTGGCCTGCACAAGGCTTTGGAAAAGCGACCTGTGGGCATCGAGAAAGTCGAGGAGGCGGTAAGCCGCATCAAGGCTCACTTGCGCTCCACCGGCGAGCGCGAAATTCCTTCGCGCGATGTGGGCGAGCAAGTGATGAAAGAATTGCGCCAGCTCGATGAAGTAGCCTTCGTGCGCTTTGCCTCCGTCTACCGCAGCTTTAAAGACCTCAATGAATTCCGCCAGGAAATTGACCGTCTGTCCCAGGACAGCAGCGACAACTAGGCAATAGAACGTTTCCCGGCTCGTTACGAGCTGCTATACAAATCTCTCGATGGGTGACGTTCCGGCGGCAAACCGGGATAATTGGGCCCATGGAATCCTTAACTTCCGAACAATTGACTGATGGTCAACAGGATTGGCCAGTGCAGATGCAGCGGGCCCTTGACCTGGCGTCGTCGGTGCTGAGTACCTATCCGAATCCGAGAGTAGGTTGCGTGTTGGTCAAAAATGGCCAGGTACTCGCGGAAGGTTGGCATCAAGCACCGGGAGAAGCCCACGCTGAAGCGATGGCCTTGCGGGAAGCGAGTGATCGCGGAGTCGATGTCAGCGGCGCAACGGCAATTGTCACTCTTGAACCCTGTGCCCATCATGGTCGCACGGGCCCGTGCTGTGAAGCGCTTATCAAGGCCAAAGTGAAGTCAGTGGTGTTGGCAGGCGTAGATCCGAATCCTGAGGTCGCTGGCAAAGGAATTCAGGCGATGGAAGCGGCAGGGATAAGTGTTTTTCATCTCCGTGAATTTGAGCAACAGGCAGAAGCACTCAACCGAGGTTATTTCAAACGCCGTCGGCGTGGCCTGCCCTGGCTCACTGTAAAACTTGCCATGAGTCTGGATGGTCGTACCGCTATGGTGAACGGCGAGTCGAAGTGGATTACCGGAGCTGGTGCCAGGGCTGATGTTCAGCGCTTGCGTTTGCGCAGTAGCGCAATCATTACCGGAATCGGAACTGTGTTGGCAGATGACCCATCGCTCAACGTGCGCGTTGAAGAGTTGCGACTCAACGAAAAAGAACGCGCTCTTAATTCTCGCTTGCTGGATACACAGCCACTGCGCGTAGTCATCGACAGTGAATTACGGACACCTGGCACCGCAAAAATTGTAAGTTTGCCAGGCCGCTGCGTGATTTATACGAAAAGTGACGCTAACGACTTCCAGGCCAATGAATCAGGGGCGCCTGAGATGGCGGAAGTCAGTGTCAGGCCGCTGAGCAGCGCCGTGGAAAGCTCCGCGAGAGGAGTCGATCTTCGATCTGTGCTAGAATCTCTCGCCGCTGAATATGAGGCAAATGAAGTACTCGTAGAAGCAGGGCCCAAATTGGCCGGCAAGTTTCTCGAGGCTGGTCTCGTCGATGAGTTAATTGTCTATGTCGCGCCGAAGCTAATGGGTAGCGATGCCAGGCCATTGATGGACATAGCTGGCCTGAATTCCCTCGATGAAAGTATTGAATTGGAATGGCAATCTGTGGACGCGGTTGGTCAGGATTTAAGATTGACTCTGCGCCCTAAACGGCGGGCTGCATCCTGATTTGACTAAGTGTTAGTAACTTCGTTCAACGCAAATAGAAATCATGTTTACCGGAATCATTGAGACAACAGGCACAGTAGCCAGGCTTGAGCAACTGCAGTCGGAATGGCGACTGGAAATTGCCACCGGAGCATTGGACCTGAGTGATGTGGCACTCGGTGACAGCATCGCAGTAAGTGGCTGTTGCCTGACGGTGGTATGCCTTGGTGACGCTTCTTTCAGCGCTGATGTTTCAAATGAATCCATGCGCTGTACCAACCTCGGTTCCCTGCAAACTGGAAGCCGAGTGAATCTTGAGAAAGCTATGTCGGCCACCAGTCGTTTCGGTGGGCACATAGTGAGCGGTCATGTGGATGGTGTTGGCGAATTGCTAAGCATGATGCCGGAAGGCAAGAGTCAGGCACTGCGTTTTGCGGCGCCGAAGGAGCTGGCTCATTACATTGCTGCCAAGGGATCGATTTGCATTGATGGAACAAGTCTTACGGTGAATGAAGTCAGCGGGTCAGAGTTTGCGGTGAATATAATTCCCCACACTCAACAAGAAACTGTGATTAGCGAATACAAGCCGGGTCGCGAAGTGAATCTTGAAGTGGACATTATCGCTCGCTATCTGGAGCGGCTGATGAGCAAGGAAGTTGGTAGCGGAGTGGCAGCGTCGACACTGTCGCGAAGCTTCCTCGAGCAGAATGGCTTTGGCAGTAATTAGATTGCAACACGCAGCCAACGCATTATTAAAAAAGAGTTACAGAGTAGATTAAACGACAGTGGAACTGAATAGCATAGAAGAAATCATCGACGATATTCGCCAGGGCAAGATGGTGATATTGATGGATGACGAAGACCGCGAGAATGAGGGCGACCTGATTATTGCGGCCGAGCGCGTACGCACGGAAGATATCAACTTCATGGCGACCAATGCCCGTGGCCTGATCTGTCTCACTCTTTCTGAAGAACGTTGCCGGCATCTTAAGCTGCCTCTGATGGTCGGCGAGAACAACACTCCCTATAACACGAATTTTACCGTCTCTATCGAAGCGGCCAGCGGTGTTACCACAGGTATCTCTGCGGCTGATCGTGCGCGCACTATTCAGGCTGCGGTGGCCCGGGATGCGGTGCCAGAAGATATTGTACAACCGGGTCACATCTTTCCGATCAAGGCTCAACCTGGTGGTGTGTTACGTCGTGCGGGTCACACCGAAGCAGGCTGTGATCTGGCCAGACTTGCCGGCTACGAACCCTCAGCGGCAATCGTCGAGATCATGAATGAAGACGGCACTATGGCACGCCGTTCTGATCTCGAACAGTTTGCCAAGAAGCACGACCTGAAGATAGGCACTATCGTCGATCTCATTCACTATCGAATCGCCAATGAACACACTGTCACGCGCATCAAAAGTAATTTGCTTGAGACACGCTATGGTGAATTCACCGTGCACACCTATCACGATTCAATATCAGGCAGTTTGCATCTGGCCTTCGTGAAGGGGGAGATCGCTGCTGAGAAACCCGTACTCGTTCGTGTGCATATTCCCAATACATTACGGGATATCTGCGAGGTCTATAACGCGGACCGAACCAGCTGGTCATTTAACACTGCACTACAAAGAATCAGTGAAGAGGGTGAGGGTATTGCGGTGTTACTGTCTGGGGAAGACTACGGACAGGATCTCGAACACAATCTGGAAGCTGCAACTGCAGAGTCTTCGGATGGCGAGCGTATCAATCGAAGCGGTAGTGACTTGACCATAGGTACCGGTTCACAAATTCTTCGCGATCTCGGGGTAGGCAAAATGCGTTTGCTGAGCTACCCGGCGCGTTTTAATGCAATTTCAGGATTCGACCTCGAAGTAGTCGAATTCGTTCCATTTCAATCCCAGGAATAAATCATGAGCATCAAGACACTGGAAGGGAACTTCAAAAACGCAGCGGCACAATATGTCATTGTGGTGTCCCGATTCAACAGCTTCATCGTCGATCGTCTTCTCGAAGGCGCGCTTGACTCACTCAACAAACATGGTGTGCAGGAGCGCGATATTACCATCGTCAAAGTTCCTGGCGCTTGGGAGTTGCCGGTTGTTGTTAAAAAGGTTTTGGAAACTCAGGAATGCGATGCGGTGATTGCGCTTGGCGCAGTGATCCGCGGCGGTACACCTCATTTCGAGTATGTTGCTGGCGAATGTGTTAAGGGTCTGGGACAGTTGGGCATGCAATCCGGTAAGCCGGTAGCGTTCGGCGTATTGACTGTAGACACTATAGAGCAGGCCATTGAGCGTGCGGGTACCAAGGCAGGTAACAAGGGTGAAGAAGCGGCCTTGACTGCGATGGAAATGGTCAGTGTGCTTCGCCAGCTTGGCGAATAACTCGCTGCGGCCGTTCAGATTCGAGGACTACGCGTGAGCGACGCGAGCAATTCTAAAAAATCCGATTCCGGCAAACGTGTTCCCCTGGCCAACAGGCGCAAAGCACGCAAGCTGATCATGCAGGCAACTTATCAGTGGCTGCTCTCGGGCAATGATCCTTTGGATATCGCGAAGCAGTTTCATGAGGACACCCACGGCAAGATCGATTGGGATTACTTCGATGAAATTTTTGCTGAGATTCCCAAACGGGCAGATGATCTTGAAGCGCTGATTCTGCCGCTACTGGATCGTAAATCCGAGTCATTGGATCCAATCGAGAAGAGTCTGCTTTTGTTGGGTAGCTACGAATTACAACATCGCATCGACATACCCTATCGGGTAGTGATTAACGAGTGTATCGAATTAGCTAAAACCTTCGGTGCGACGGACAGTCATAAATACATCAATGGTGTATTGGATAAATTGGCTCCGACTTTGCGTGTCGCCGAGACTCAAGCGAAGTCCTAATTCGCCTTCTATTTTCCTTTGCTAATAGCGAGCGCTTTGCACAAGCCATGAGCCGCTCTGAATTTGACCTTATTTACAATTGCCTCGCTGCATCAGGTGCGGTATTCGATTCTGATGAGGTCGTGTGCGGCATCGGCGATGACGCCGCACAACTACGGCTGGCTAAGGATGCGGTGTTAAATGTCAGCATGGACTTGCTGGTCGAGGGCGTTCATTTTCCTGTCGACAGCGAACCAGCAGCGATTGCCTATCGTGCTCTTGCGGTTAATCTGAGCGATCTGGCCGCGATGGGTGCCAGGCCGATTGCCTTTACCTTGGGCTTGTCACTACCGGACAACGACGAGAACTGGCTGCGTCTATTCGGCGAGGGCCTTACCGATCTGGCAAAGAGATATGCTTGCCCTCTCATCGGTGGTGATGTGACTCGTGGTCCATTAAGTATCGCGATACAGGTTCATGGCAGCACTACCGGACCCGGCCTTCGTCGAAGCACAGCGCAAATCGGTGATCAAATACTGGTGAGCGGCAGCCTGGGTGATGGAGTCGCGGCGCTTTCGAGTTTTGCCTTGCCCTCTCATCTGGATCGTCAATTGAGATTCAATCCAGAGCGATTGGATGATGCTGATCGGGACTATTTGTACGATGCTTTTTTCAAGCCTGAACCACGCATCGGCCTGGGTCTGAATTGTGCAGGCTTGGTCAATGCGGCGATCGATATATCCGACGGGCTGCTCGGGGATGTTGGGCACATCTGTAAGGCGAGCCAGCTGGGTGCATGCATTGAATTAGGGAGTCTGCCGGTCTCTTCTGCCCTGGACACGTTGCTCGGTGCAGACGATGCACAGCTTGCGGCGTTGTTGGGTGGTGATGACTACGAACTGTGTTTGACGGCGCCAGAACAAAACGTGCAGGAATTGCAGAAGATAGCTGAGCAACACAACACGCGCTTGACTCGAGTAGGTCAGATTGAAGCTGACAATGGCGCAGAGGGTGGAGTGCGTTGCGTAACAGCATCGGGGGAAGCGGTAGAGATGACACTTGCTGCTTTTGAACATTTCAATCGCCACTGAAGATCACTAATGCAATCACAACAGGAATCACCATCAGCTGAGCATCCCGGTACGCGTCCCGACTTGCGTAATCCAGTGCACTTGCTCGCCTTTGGTTTCGGCAGTGGCTTGTCGCCCAAGGCGCCGGGCACCGCTGGCACCCTGGTTGCGCTACTGCTGTATTTGCCTCTGAGCCAGCTGAGCTTCTGGAGCTATCTACTGGTGGTAGTCGCAGCAGTTATTGTGGGTATTTGGCTGTGTGGGGCGACGTCCCGAGACCTGGGTGTACACGATCATGGCGGTATCGTTTGGGATGAGTTCGCCGGCTTCTGGATTACCATGATCGCAGCACCGTCGGGACTGGTATGGGTACTGCTGGGATTCGTCTTGTTCCGGCTGCTGGATATTCTGAAACCATGGCCCATCAAGTGGGTGGATGCCCATGTTCATGGCGGGCTGGGCATCATGCTAGATGATGTTTTAGCGGGTATAATGGCCGCCCTGTGTTTACAGGCCATTTGGATACTCTGGTTTATTCCTGCCGGATCTTAGTCATCCGGCAAGGGATTTCAATAGCGTCGGTAGTAGCGAAACAGTAGCGAAAGAATAGCGAAGAAGTAGCGTAAGAGTATCGTAAGAAAGGACGCAGTCTGTAAGGAACGAGGATAAGTCTTTGTCAGTTAAGTATGTAGCATCGGCAACTCTCCCTACCCAGTGGGGTGAATTCACTATCCATGGCTTCGAAGACCCGCAGTCGGGTAAGGAGCATGTGGCGCTTTCCTTTGGGGATATTGATGCCGCTTCCGCCAGCGATGCGTCAGTGCTCTGCCGCGTGCATTCCGAGTGCCTCACTGGTGACTGCCTGTTCAGTCTCCGTTGCGATTGCGGTCCACAGCTACAGACTGCCATGCAGCGCATCGCCGAAGAAGGGCAGGGCTTGTTATTGTATTTGCGTCAGGAAGGTCGAGGCATTGGCCTGCTCAACAAGATCAAGGCCTATGCCCTGCAGGACAGCGGGGCAGACACGGTTGAAGCCAATGTGAAGCTGGGCTTTGAACCCGACAGCCGCGGCTATGAGATTTGTCAGCCGATGTTTGATCATTTTCAGGTCAAGAGCCTGCGTCTGATGACCAACAATCCACGCAAGGTGGAAGCATTGCAAGGACTGGGCTTCAAGGTTGAACAGATCGTCCCGATTCACACAGATTCGAATCCCCATAACGAGAGCTATCTGGCGGTTAAGATAGATAAGCTCGGTCATCTGAAAAAACAGGGATAGTGCCCGGTTCGACAAGCTTCCCAATAGACTTCTAATGGTCTTCCCATGAGCGACGCACCCCGGCAGATACTGCTCGATCTCCTCCGTCACGGCGAACCCGAAGGCGGTGACATTCTCCGTGGTCGCATCAATCCCGTACTCACCGCGCAAGGCTGGCAACAGATGCGTGCCGCAACAGGGCTGGTTCAGTCGCGCAGTTACGCCGATACACCCAATTGGACACATATAATTTCCTCGCCGCTGCAACGCTGCAGTGAATTCGCACAGGCTGCGGCAGCTGAACTGGGTCTCAGTGAACAATTGTCCATTGAAGAGAGTTGGGCCGAGATTGATTATGGTGATTGGGATGGAATGCCGCTGGATGCCTGGCGCTCAGCGGCGGCAGAGCAATTCAAGGCGTTCAGAGAAGACCTGAACGCGCTACGCCCACCCAATGGTGAGGCTTATGTGGATTTCCGGGATCGGGTGTTAGCCGCTTGGGGAGAGATTGCGAAGCTGCCAGACAGTAGCCACGTGCTACTGGTGACTCATGGTGGGGTGATGCGCGTTATTCTGCCGACGGTGCTGGGTATGCCCCTGAACGCGAGTTTTCCCCTGCACATACCATTTGCTGCGATTTCTCGAGTACGTCTGCAAGTTAGCGAGCGCAGTATGAATGCGACGCTACTTTTTCATAACGGCGCAGAGTATCCACTCGCACAAGCTCACTGATTATCTGCCTGTTGCTATCTGCCTGATTTTACCTGCCGCGCACGGTGTCCAGCTGTGCGCACATTTGTTGTGCTCCCAGGAGAGCCCGAGGTGTATGTCGCTGTAACAGATCGGGTGGCACGAAGAAAAGATTCCCATTGGCGACGGCTTCGAGGCTTGGCCAGGCGAGCCATTCATCCAGCCATTCGGGACGCTCTTCATCCATGCCGCTGGCAACAATGGCCGAAGGATTGCGCTGCAGAACGGCTTCCACTGAAACTTTTGGTGCGATAAGACTAATATCGGCGAAGACATTTTCGCCCCCGCAGAGAGTGATGATGTCATTGATCAGCTCATTACCTCCCGCAGTCATGAGCGGCACATTCCAGATTTGATAAAAAGTGCGAACTGGCACTTTGGTGCTATATCGCTCTTGCAATTCAAGGTAGCTGGATTGAAACTCCTCGGCCGCTTGATCAGCGATGGATTGAGTGCCGGCCAGTAAGCCCAGGGACAGGATATGACCGGGTATCGCTTCGAGACTCCGGGGTTCGGCACTGTAAACAGTCAGGCCCAATTCGCGCAAGCGATTGATGGAAGCGCGCGGGTTGCCGGATTGCCAGGCGACAATCAAATCTGGCTCGAGTGCGAGGATGCGCTCCAGATCCAACATATCGTGTCGGCCGATGCGTGGTAGTTGTTCTGCCTCGGGTGGGTAGTCACTGTATTCCACTACAGCAACGAGCCTGTCTCCCGCGCCTGCAGCATAGAGCAGTTCGGTGAGTGAGGGAGCCAAACTGATGATGCGCCGCGCGGGTTGTGCGAGTGAGATCTGTCGACCCTCATCGTCAATAACCTGAATATCTGGCTCCTCTTGAGCGGCTGCCTCCAGCGTTGAGCACAGCATCAGCAGCGAGAACAAGCGCATAAACAATTCAGAATTTCGAAAGGGATATACTGCGCGAATAAAGAGTCGAAGAATCAATAGTCGATACCCTTTTGAATTTTGACGCCTTCATAGAAGGGGTGTTTCGTTTCACCGATCTCACTGACCGTATCGGCGATCTCGACGAGCTCTTTGCTGGCGCTGCGACCGGTGACAATGACATGTTGATGCTCAGGGCGAGACTCCAGAGTGCTGAGCACTTCTTCCTTGTCCAGATAACCATAAGTCAGCATATAGGTGAGCTCGTCTAAAACCACGACAGCGACATCAGGGTTTTTCAGCAGTTGCACAGCCTGTTGCCAGGTACGTTCCGCTGCTTTGATATCAGCCTCGCGATCCTGTGTCTCCCAGGTAAATCCGGTGGCCATGACATGGAATTCAACCAGGGGATTGTCCTTAAACAAGAGCTGTTCTCCGCACTCCCACTGGCCTTTAATGAATTGAACGACGCCGCAACGCAGACCGTGACCGACGCTGCGCGCCAACATGCCGAAAGCAGATGAACTCTTGCCTTTGCCGTTACCGGTCAGCACGACGAGCAAGCCTTTGTCGATGGTGGCCTCAGCGATTTTGCCATCGATGTATTCTTTTTTACGCTGCATCGCGCGCTTGTGACGTTCGTTGCGCTGCGCTGCCTTGCTCTCTGCTGACTCGGTTTCTGTCATGGTGTCGGTGACTGGGAAATTGAAAAAATTGGGAAGGCAATTACATTGCTTCAGACGGCCTCAGACTGAATCTTGCACTCTGTAAGCTTATGTCGGATGCGATCAGCAATGCTCGAGCTATCGAGGCCAACGGAGGCGAGCATCTCAGGTGCTTTACCATGGTCGAGAAACTGATCAGGTAGTCCGAGATTGAGAATTGGAATTTGATAATTCGCCTGCAACAAATATTCATTGACCGCAGACCCTGCGCCGCCCATGACGGCGTTCTCTTCAATAGTCACCAATAGTTGATGACTGGTAGCCATATTGCCGATGAGTTCTTCATCAAGAGGTTTGACGAAGCGCATATCGACGAGTGTCGCGTTCAATTCGTTTGCGGCTTTCAGAGCGGCTTGTACCATGCTTCCGAAAGCGAGTATCGCGACTGACTTACCTTCCCGGCGCAGTAGAGCTTTGCCGATTTCGAGCGCACCAGCGTTTTTGTTGATTGGCACACCAGGGCCTTTGCCCCGTGGATAACGAACTGCGCTGGGGCCTACATGTTGGTGAGCGGTTTTCAACATCAGGTAGGTTTCATTCTCGTCACTCGGCGCCATCACCAACATGTTTGGAATGCAGCGCAGATAACTGAGGTCGAAACTACCCGCATGGGTGGGGCCGTCTTCCCCTACAAGACCCGCACGGTCAATGGCGAACATTACATTCAGATTCTGAAGTGCGACATCGTGAATTAACTGGTCGTAGCCACGTTGCAGGAAAGTTGAGTAGATAGCGACTACAGGCTTGATGCCATCACAGGCCATGCCCGCGGCGAAGGTTACGGCATGCTGCTCAGCAATGGCGACATCATGAAATCGGTCTGGATATTCTTTGGCAAACTCCTGCATGCCTGATCCATCGCCCATGGCAGGAGTGATACCGACCAGCTTGTCATCCTGTGCTGCAGTATCGCAGAGCCATTGCCCGAATACTTTGGAATAGGTTAGTGCCGGTTTGGGTTTCCCGTCAGCCTGTTCTCCACCAGCCGGCTCTCCACCAGCCTTCTTTCCACCGGTCGTCTTTCCATCAGCCGTCTTAGCAGTGCCATTCTTTTCTATCTTGCTTAGGGCGTGCATGCCGAAAGGGTCATTCTCTGATTCGATGTAGCCCTTGCCTTTCTGCGTGACGATATGCAGCAGAACCGGGCCGCGCAAGGTGCGAATATTGCCGAGAATTTCAACCAGCCGATCGGTGTCATGGCCGTCTATCAGGCCAATGTAATTGAAGCCTATTTCTTCGAACAAGGTGCCAGGTGACACCATACCCTTCATATACTCTTCAGCGCGGTGGGCAGCTTTCAAAGCAGGAGGAATCTTCGAGAGCAGTTGTTTGCCGCCGGTGCGAATGAAGTTATATGGCTTACTCGCCCACATGCGAGCAAAGTAGCTGGACAGGCCGCCGACGTTATTGGAGATCGACATGTTATTGTCGTTGAGAATCACCAGCACATTATCATCGAGGTGACCAGCATGATTCAGCGCTTCAAAGGCCATGCCGGCAGTCATCGCGCCATCACCGATAACTGCGATGCAATAACGCTCAGCTTCCTGCATTCGGGCTGCCACCATCATGCCCAGGGCGGCACCTATTGACGTGCTGGAGTGCCCGACTCCAAAGGTGTCGTATTCGCTTTCATTGCGGTTCGGGAACGCAGCGAGTCCACCCGCCTGACGCATGGTCAGCATCTCGTCGCGACGTCCGGTGAGAATCTTGTGGGGATAGGCCTGATGGCCAACGTCCCAGATCAGCCGATCCTCTGGAGTATTAAAAACATAGTGCAGGGCAATGGTCAGTTCGACCACTCCCAACCCAGCGCCAAAATGTCCACCAGTCTGCCCCACGGAATAGAGAAGAAACAGGCGTAGTTCTCTGGCCAGGGCATCAAGTTGCTCGACATCCAGCTGCTTGAGATCTGCCGGACAATTGATTTGATCCAGCAGTGGCGTATTGGGCCTGGTGACAGGAATTTCTTCTAGCATTGCTCTTCTGTGCGTAAGCGCTCAATCGTTGATCAAATTCTGATTTTCAACGCCAAACAGGGCGTATTTCACACGTTTTTCATTCGTGTAGCGAAGGGCTCTTCACTCAGGTCTGATTGTCTCATGTTCAGGCGAGGAATGCCTGATCGAAGGGCTGCAGAGCTCAACAACTTTGCCTGACGCGTCTGGGCATAGAATGGGGTGCTTAGTGACTGCGTTGCTCGAGAAAGTGAGCCAGATCCCGCAAATGACGGGCATCAGCGGGAAAATCCTGCAAGGCGTCCAGCGCTCTGGAGGTTAGCTCACTACAGAGAGATTGGGCCGTTTCGAGGCCCAGCAGGGTGACATAAGTCGGTTTGTTCAGGGCGGTATCTGAACCTTGTGGCTTGCCCAGCGTTGCAGTGTCGGCTATCTCGTCGAGGATATCGTCCTGAACCTGAAACGCCAGGCCGATAGCGTCTGCATACTCACCCAAGGCGATCAGCTGCTGTGCGTTACATGTCGTACTGGCCATCGCACCCAGGAGAACGGACGCCTTGATTAGCGCGCCAGTCTTGCGCCGATGTAACTCTTCAAGCTCATTCTGGCTGAGTGCCTTACCGACACCGGCAAAATCCAGCATCTGCCCCCCGACCATTCCCGCCGGTCCAACCGCTTCACTCAAGCAGCGCACCATCTCCAATTGCTGCTCTGCACTGATGTGTGTCTGCTTGTTGGCGAGGCATTCGAAAGCGAGCGCCTGCAACGCGTCGCCTACCAGGATTGCGGTTGCATCATCGAAGGCTCGATGCAGGCTGGCCTTACCACGGCGCAGATCATCGTCATCCATTGCAGGTAAATCATCGTGTGCGAGCGAGTAACTATGAATCAGCTCTACTGCACAGGCCGCGTTGTCCGCTTCGTTCTCACTTCCTCCCACCGCGCGATTTGCTGCCCAGACCAACATCGGCCGAATCCGCTTACCGCCATCCAGAGTTGCGTAGGCCATGGCATCTCGTAAGCGGGCTGGATATTCCGCGGAGGTGAGGAGTTCTTGCAACAGCGTTTCGCTACGACTGGCGCAATGCCGCATGAAGTCGCTCAATGATGAGGTGGGTTGTACGGACATTGGCTTTTGACTTATTCGCTGGACTCGAGTTCGTCGCTCTCGAAGTCTTCGGTATTGCCGTCATCATCGAGCAGGATTTGTACTTTCTGCTCAGCCTTCTTTAACGCAGTCTGGCATTCGCGCGTGAGCTTGACGCCTTTTTCGAAGGCTTCGAGAGATTCTTCCAGACTGAGTTCGCCTTCTTCCATGGCCGTGACCAGATCTTCAAGCTGTTCCAACGCCTGTTCGAAGTCGAATCCTGTCGCTTTCTTCTTAGCCATTGTTACTATCCGTCGTCTTATCCGTCGTCGTGAAATTTGGGCTGTTGCCTGGCAGCAGGCCGTTTGCATCATGACAGGATTAAAATCTGTCTGCGGCTGCCGGGAAGAATTATACGCTAACTGCGGGAAATAGTTCTCGCTAGTGCTTGCTAGTCTGGGAATGGGTAATCAGCAACACGTGGATTGACGCAAAACATGGCGCGCTATACCCTTGGGCTCTCCTGCTAACAACGCAAAACACCATGCAGCACGGGCTTCGTAGATCTTTTCTTGTCTGATCTCGTAGGAAGTCCTCAAGGAAAAGAATAATGGAAAAACAGGAATCAGCGCAGGAATTGTCGCCTCGAAACTGGCTACCCCAGGATTGGCGAATTCAATTTGGATTGGCGCTAACCAGTTTCTGGTTTCTGTTTCTTATCATCTACATTGCCCGAAACGTTGGCTGGTCCCATTTTCTGGACTTGCCCATCGATGAAATGGGTGCATTTCTCGAAGGGGCTTTCGCCTTTCTTGCCTTTCTCTGGCTGGTTATCGGTTTGTTTATTCAACAATCTGTGCTCGCGGAGAACAACGAAGAACTGCGCCGCAATAACCTCCACTCCGAAAAACAGACGCAGGCCATTGCTGCCACTGAACTCAACGCCAGACAGGAAGCATTCTTCAAGATATCCGAGGCGATTCGCAGGCAGCTAGGTGCAATTACGGGGTTGTTGTTCATCTCCAGCCAAGGTCCCGTCGGCAACCAGACCTACAGCAGCGAAGACCTGGCTGAACTGTGGAAACAATTCGCCAGCGGTGATTTCGAGGTGTTCTCGAGAATGTTTCTGACCATGGCTGGCACAGAGGACGTTGATCTTGGTGACTTGTTTTATGGCACCGAGATCCGCCAGACCCATACCGATAATTTTCTGGTGGGCTTTGACCGCCTGATTAATCTGGCCAAAGGCTGCGACTCCGACAACATCATTCTGGATTCCATGCTGTATTCAGCACATGGCCTGTTGAATACCAGAATGCGTGAGATACATCCATCGGTACGCTTCAGGCCAATCAAGGGCACGAATTCTGCTGCTTATCTTGAACGAGTAATTCAAAACGAGACAGAAGAAGAATAATCCACATTCAACCAAAGCGTTATTTCCGATACCAATAATTCCAGGAAGGGGGACTTATGGCTCTTGTATCTATCGTAGTACTGTTGGCGATTCTCGAATATTTCGTGTTTAGTTTCATGGTGGGCGCAGCTCGCGGGCGTTATGGCGTGAGCGCACCTGCAATAAGCGGTGACCCGATTTTCGAGCGCTTCTATCGTGTACATCAGAATACTCTCGAGCAACTTGCCGGATTTTTGCCTGCCATCACTGTCTATGGCTTCTACGGTAATCCTCAGGTAGCCGCTGGCCTGGGTCTGGTCTTCATCGTCTCACGCGCCATCTACGCGTACACCTATATCAATGACCCGGCGAAGCGTGCCTGGGGCTTTGTGCCTGGTTGGCTCGCGACCGTCTTCATGATTTTCGCCGGTGCCTGGTCTGCCTACAGCGCACTGTAATCGGGCATGGGTACTTGCTCCAGCGCAAACCTGCACTGAATAGTTACTGATTGTTTTGACCCCGCAAAATGCGGGGTCAGACACAGTTTGTTGCGCTGAAAATCATTCCCCGGGCTGACTCGCCATGCTATCTTTTCTACCGCTTTCAGACTTACGGGTGGCAAAAATAATGACAATTCCTTTTTCTCTGGCTCAACAAGTTCGCAGCATTCGCATGTTGTTGGGCCTTTCTGTTTTGACGATGCTGGTCGCCTGTGGTGGCAGTGAGGATTCAGGCGGAAGTGGCGGGCTAACCCGCGTGCAACAAGGGAATCTGGATGGGGTCCTGCATTTTGGTAACGGCGTTGAGCCAGAAGGCCTGGATCCGCATATTGTCACCGGCGTGAGTGAGAACAAGATTGTCTCGGCCCTGTTCGAAGGCCTGGTCGTAAAGAATCCGGTTACCCTTGAGGTGGAACCTGGAGTTGCGGAGAGTTGGGACATTTCCGAAGACGGGACTGTCTACACCTTCAATTTGCGTGAAAATTCCCTCTGGAGTAACGGTGACACAGTTACCGCCCATGATTTTGTTTGGTCATGGCAGCGCATTCTGACACCGGAGCTGGGCGCACAATACAACTATAACTTGTTTGCAGTTGAGAACGCCGAGCGTTTCGCCAATGGTGAGCTTAGTGATTTCAGCCTGGTTGGCGTGACGGCGCTGGACGATTTCACCCTGCAAGTGCAGCTTCGCTCTCCCACGCCGTATTTCCTGCAGCTGCTCGATCATTACAGTACCTTCCCGGTCCACCGTCCAACAATTGAAGAATTCGGTGGCATGTCCAATCGACTGTCGCAGTGGGCAAGACCTGGCAATCTGGTTGGCAACGGTCCTTTCACGCTCACAGAATGGCAGATTAATTCTCACTTGCGAGTGGAGAAATTCGACGACTATTGGGATGCTGACAAAATCCGTCTGAATGCGGTTGTCTTTTATCCGACTGAGAATATCGTGACCGAAGATCGCATGTACCGCGATGGTCAGTTGCACCGGACTCAGGAGATATTGCTGGATCGTATTCCTGGTTATAGAGAAGAACGCCCTGAGGAAGTCAATGTTGAGCCCTGGCTAGGTTCGTACTTCTATATGTTCAATACGAACAAGCCGCCTTTCGACGATATTCGCGTACGCAAGGCCATGGCCATGGCGATCGACAGAGAGCTGCTGGTAGATTCGATTTTGCAGGGCATCTTCGAGCCCTCCTATTCTCTGGTTCCACCCGATACTCTGGGTTATTTTCCACCCAAGACTTTCAGTTATGATCCTGAGCAGGCAAGACAACTGCTGGCTGAGGCTGGTTTTCCCAATGGCGAAGGATTCCCTGCGTTTGATGTGTTGTACAACACCCATGAGGATCACCGACGTCTCGCGGTCGCCTTGCAGCAGATGTGGGCGAGTGAGCTCAATATTCCGGCACAATTGCTGAACCAGGAATGGAAGGTCTACCTGGAAAACCAGGACAACATGAATTACGAAGTGTCTCGCCGCGGCTGGATTGGTGACTATGTCGACCCCAATACATTCCTCGACATGTACATCACCGACGGTGGCAACAATAAGACCGGGTTCTCACATCCGCGTTACGATGAAATCATTTTGGAAGAAGCACCGCGCACTCTGGATCGTGATGCGCGCTATGAACTCTATCAAGAAGCAGAAACTCTGTTGATGGAGTCCATGTCGATTCTGCCTATCTATACCTACAGCACCAAACACCTGATTCACCCCAGCGTCCATGGTCTGACACCAAACATCATGGACTACACCAATCTCCGCTATGTGTGGTTAGAGCCTGAAGCGTCAGTAGAGTCAGCAGCAGAGTAGTAAGCAGTTCATGTGGCGTTTTATTGCGATTCGCACGCTCCAGGCGATACCGGTAATTTTTGTAGTTATTACCGTGACCTTTTTTCTGGTGCGTGCTGCACCCGGCGGACCCTTCGATGACGAGAAGGCGGTCTCTGCTCAGGTGCAGGCCGCGCTCGAAGCACAATACCGACTCGATCTACCCATGCATGAACAGTACTTCGCCTATCTGGGGGATTTGTTTCGTGGCGACATGGGACCGTCGTTCAACTACCCCGGTCGAAGTGTTAATGAGCTGATTTTTCAGGGCTTGCCGATCACTGCAGAGCTTGGTTTCTATGCCATGCTAGTGGCAGTAGGCATTGGTGTGCTCGCTGGCGTGATCGCATCCTTGCGTCCCAACACGGCTCAGGACTATGTGCCCATGAGTCTGGCCATGGTTGGTATCTGTATGCCATCTTTTCTGCTCGGACCTTTGCTGGTCCTGGTATTTGGAATTTGGCTTGATGTAGTTCCGGTATCGGGTTGGGGAAGTACGCCAGGAGAGAAGGTGCTTCCCAGTATCACCCTTGGCGCGATGTATGCGGCGTACATCGCGCGTCTTAGCCGCTCGGGCATGCTTGAGGTCTTGTCGCAGGATTACCTGCGCACGGCACGAGCCAAAGGACTTCCCGAGCGCGTAGTCATTATCAAACATGCGCTGAGAGCCGGCTTGTTACCTGTAATCAGCTATCTTGGACCTGCGTTCGCGGGCCTGCTCAGTGGCTCTTTCGTGGTGGAAACGGTTTTTCAGATTCCTGGTCTCGGACGCTTTTATGTACAGGCCGCATTCAACCGAGACTACACGATGATACTGGGTACCACGACTCTGCTCGCCACGCTCATCGTCGTGTTTAACTTGCTGTCGGATTTTCTCGCTGCCTGGCTCAATCCCAGACTGCGTTATCAATTTCAGAAGGGCGGGAAATGAGCAGCGAGACAGCAACAATTTCCAGCACTACGGAGGCGATGCCCAAGGGAGTTTCGCTCTGGCAGGACGCCTGGGTCCGACTGCGCAAGAACAAACTGGCTATGCTAGGCCTTATCGTTCTTCTCTTCGTCATGATTGTGTGCATCCTGGCACCCTGGATTCTACCCTACGGATATGAAGAGCAGAATTTACGTCTTGGTGCAGTCGCACCTAACGCCAGCCACTGGTTAGGAACCGATACCTTCGGGCGCGACATGCTCACCCGGATAATCTACGGCGGTCGGGTTTCTCTCACTGTTGGATTTATCGCTACAGCAGTCGCATTATTGGTCGGTGTGACTTATGGGGCCATTGCAGGCTATTTCGGTGGCAGAGTGGATGCCATCATGATGCGTCTGGTGGATATTTTTTACGCCTTGCCGTTCATGATTTTCATCATCCTGCTCATGGTGGTGTTCGGCAGAAATCTCTTTCTCTTGTTTCTGGCCATCGGCGCCGTGGAGTGGTTGACCATGGCACGAATCGTTCGTGGTCAGGTTCAGAATCTCAGGCAGCAGGAATACATTGAAGCTGCCATATCACTCGGTCTTGGGCCGTTGGCGATTATTTTCCGTCATGTGATTCCCAATGTTCTGGGGCCAGTAGTGGTTTACACCACGCTGACAATTCCGCAGGTCATGCTACTTGAAGCGTTCCTGAGTTTCCTCGGTCTGGGAATTCAACCACCGATGTCATCCTGGGGTCTGCTGATTTCATACGGAGTTGAGAGTATGGAAGAGTATCCCTGGCTGTTGATTCTCCCCGGCCTGGCTCTGTCGATCACGCTTTTCGCACTGAACTTTCTCGGCGATGGGCTGCGTGATGCCCTCGATCCCAAGGCGTCCAAGGATTAGTCATGCCACTACTCAGCGTCGACAATCTTGGCGTTCACTTCCACACCCGCAACGGCCTGGTGAAGGCAGTCAATGGCATCAGCTTTGAAGTCAATGCAGGTGAGACATTCGCCATCATCGGTGAATCTGGTTCGGGCAAGTCTGTTGCTTGTTACTCGATGCTGGGTTTGGTGCCCCAGCCTCCGGGGCGCATTGAATCCGGAACGGCGATCTTCGGTGAGCAGGACTTGCTGAAGATGAGCGAGAAGGAACTGCGCGCTGTTCGCGGCAAGGGCATCTCCATTATTTTCCAGGATCCGATGACTTCCCTGAACCCGTTTCTGCGCATCGGCGAGCAGCTCATCGAGCCTCTGCTGCTGCATTTCGGCATGAAGCGGGATGAGGCGTGGCAGAAAGCAACAGCCATGCTGGAAGAGGTGGGTATCAAAGACGCTGCTCAACGTATGCATGCCTGGCCCTTTGAATTTTCCGGCGGCATGCGTCAACGGGTGATGATTGCCATGGCGCTCATTACCGAGCCGGACATAATTATTGCCGATGAACCAACTACAGCGCTGGATGTCACTGTTCAGGCACAGATTCTGAAACTGCTGAAAGAGTTGCAGGAACGGCGCAATATCGGCGTGATTTTCATTAGTCATGATTTGAGTGTGGTGGCTGACATCGCCGACAATATTGCAGTCATGCAGAATGGCGTGTTTGTCGAGCAGGGGAGTCGCGATGGGATTTTTAATAATGCCAGTCACCCTTATACGCAAAAGCTGCTGGCTGCTGTACCAGATTCAGAGAAAGTCCCGGGAGAAAGCAAAGCTGACAAACCATTAGTGGAAATCGATGATCTTTGCGTCTGGTTTGGCAATCCTGCCAAGGGCAGCGAGGTTAAGGCTGTCGATCACGTCTCACTACAAATCGAGCGCGGAGAAATATTGGGTCTGGTGGGCGAGTCGGGTAGTGGCAAGTCGACTCTGGGGCGAGCGTTGTTGCGACTGGTCCACAATACCAGCGGCAGCATCAGCTTTGAAGGCAAGGACATTACGCATCTTGGTGCGTCCGAGTTAAAGCCTTTGCGCCGTCACATGCAGATGATCTTTCAGGATCCCTACGCCAGTTTGAATCCGCGCATGACTGTCTACGATACGCTGGCAGAGCCATTGCTATTGCACAACATCGTCGACAAAAAGAATCTCGATGCTGAAGTCTTTCGTCTGATGGATTCGGTCGGTTTGGCTCGGGAGGCAGTGCTGCGTTATCCGCACGAATTTTCTGGCGGGCAGCGCCAGCGTATTGCCATCGGAAGGGCGATCGCTACCAAGCCTCGCTTCATTGTCGCCGATGAACCCGTTTCGGCATTGGATGTGACTATTCAGGCGCAGATTCTCGATCTGCTGCTGGAACTGGTAGAGCGCTTCGATCTCACCATGCTATTCGTTTCACACGATCTTGGTGTAGTTCGTTACCTGTCGGATCGCATCGTGGTGATGAAGCATGGTGAGCTGGTCGAAGCCGGCACGGCGCAACAAATCTTCAATACCCCACAGCAGGATTACACCAAGACCTTGTTGGCTGCCATCCCTGGCAAGTCCCTGCTCCTTGGCGAATCGGTCTGACTTTATCCGCCGAGAAAATTTTCCCGGTGGGTGAAGATGTAATGATCAACGCCGACCAGTAACACGAGCGCCAATGACGACAGCAAGAAGTCCCAAGGCTTGTCGAGCAATCGAATCAAGCGCAGAATACCGAGTGCTTCCAGGTCAAGCAGGTTTCTGGAATCTACGACTGCAAAGCCGAACACAAGCACACAGATGCCAACCAGATAAACCCAGGCCCAATACCAGGGCTTATAGCCAAACAGATTGATTCCAATCGTTGCGACTGCGAGAAAAACCAGGAGATGCAGTCCAATTTCTGGAGCATTCACTATGGCAACCGAGAAAGATTCCGGCTCCATAATCCCAGAGTACACAATCCAAAGAACAAGATGGAACAGCAGTAATGCAGCCATGAGCAGCCAGGATGCGAAAAAGGCTTCGGTGGAGCTGACCGGAAGCTGAGCATGTAGGCGCTCTCGTTTTTGCTGACTGTACTCGCTGCCGTACACACCCAGAAATACGACGAATATCAATGCTGATCCATTCACAAATGAATTTGCGGGGAGGTCAGAGACAAATGCCAGCCAGATCATCAGCACAGTGTTTGCTGCTAGAGCCAGCAGGAAAAATCGGGTAAAAGACTCAAGCTCCGTTTTTAAAAGTAAGCTAAACATTGCTTTCCTCCCTGAGCATTTTCTTCAGTACTTGCACTGCAATTTCTTCGGTGCTCATACGCGATACGGCGATATCAAGCACTCCTTCATTCTCCAGAAATTGCAAAGTCGATTGATGGTCGCTGCTGATGAGTTTCTGAACGGGTAATTCTGATCTCACGAGCTGAGCGCTGGGGGCATTTCGTATCTCTTGATCAACAGAGAAGCTCAACAAGCGCCAGCGCTCAAGCAAGTCTTCTTTTACTTCGTCGCTATAGATATGGCCGCCATTGAAGAAAATGAGTCTGTCTGCCAGGCCTTCCAATTCAGTGATGTGGTGGGTGGCATAGAGTAGAGCCGTGTCTCCTGCCTCCATGTGTTCAAACAAAATGGTCAGAAACTCATCTCTGGAAACCGGGTCGAGACCGTTTGCTGGCTCGTCCAGAAGCAGCAGCTTGGGACGATGTGCCAGAGCAACGATGATTGCCAACTTGGTGCGCTGGCCGGTGGAGTAGCTACCTACCTTCTGACTAATATTGAGCTGGAGCCGCTGCACGAGTTCGGCGGCGTAGCTGGCCGACCAACCGGGATAAAACTTCGATAAGGCCTTGAGGTTTTGCGCGCCGGACCATCGGTCATAGAATGGCAAATAGTCTCCCAGGTATCCAAGTTGTTGCCGCCACAGTCCCTTGGCTGGATCACATTCTTCGCCACCAATGGAGACTATGCCTCCGTCGCGACTAATCAGCCCCATGATTGATCGGAACAGGGTTGTTTTGCCGGCACCATTGGCGCCAATCAATGCAGTAGCGGAGCCTGCTTCGATACTCATATCGAGTGGCCCGACCGTAAAGTTCTTGTAGTGTTTCTCCAGTTGCCTGATCTCAAGCATTGTTTTCGTCTCCTGATTTCAGCGCATCATTGAACAGGCGTTCAATTTCGGTACTGCTTAAGCCTTCGCGCTTCGCTTCCTTGATGAGTTTTGTCAGTCGGTCGCCGAAGCGTGCGCCGGCGAGAGCTGATTTATCGTCTCCCGGGAGGTAGGCAACGAAGAATCCTTTGCCGCGGCGGGAATAGATCAAGTCTTCGTTGAGCAAGGCGTCATAGGCTCGCTGAACGGTAATCACACTTACCCTAAGGTCTTTGGCGAGACTACGTATGGAAGGCAGGGCAGTATCGGCAAGCAGCGCGCCGCTGAGAATGCGGGCACGTATCTGATCGATGATCTGTTCCTGCAAGGTTTCCGAGGCTTGCTCCGAGATATGTAGCAACATGTTTGGTTTGCTTGATCCAGTCGATGAGTGGTCAGTACATTACTGTATATATACAATAAGTACAGAAGGTTGTCGATTGCAAGCATTTTTTCCAACAATCTCTAACTCGTTGTTTATTAAAAATATAAATAGAAGCTGGTCAGCTGTGCGAGGGCCCCATTGCGTGGCTAGAGACAGCTTTTATGCAGGGTTGTTACCCATGAGAAGTCAGAAGACAGAGGTTAGAAGTCTGAGGTGAGAGTTCAGAGGTTGTGGCACAAAAAACAGTGCTGAGATTGGTTTTCTCACTCTTTCTTGTTGGCAGTGGAAGAACTGTTGTTCTGTTGTTTGCTAACCATTTCGGTGAGGCCACGGAAATCTGTCTTGCCGCTGCCCATGCGCGGAAATTCCTCAATCACTACATAGTGTTTGGGCAGCGCCAGATTGGGCAGGCTTTCCCCGAGCTGTTTGTTAACCGCCTTGTCGTCCACTGCCTTGCTCGTGATAGCAACGATCTTGGCGCCCCGGCGGGCATCGGGTAGCTCTACGGCACAGCACTCCACATCTTCCGGTGTGACTTTGTCGAGAGCATCTTCGACTGCGACCAGGGATATCATTTCTCCGCCGATCTTCACAAAGCGCTTCAGCCGACCCTTGTGCCAGAGATAACCGTCTTCGTCGAGAAAGCCGAGATCGCCTGTGTCATACCAACCATTCTTGAGGCGTAGATGAGTCTCTTCTACGTTGTTCAGATAACCGTGCATGACATTGTCACCGCGTACGAGGATGCGGCCAGTCTCACCGGCGTTGCAGTCTTCGCCCGAGTCTATGTGTTCTATGCGCACCTCGACGCCAGGAATGGGCACACCGATGCTGCCCGGGCGATTGCCGCCTCGCGGGTTAGCGGAAATCACAGGAGAAGTCTCGGTCGTCCCGTAACCCTCGATGATGTCGATCCCGTGCTGCTCCCTGAATTGTTCGCGCAAGGTTTCCGGGCATTTGTCAGCGCCAGTGACGGCTAACTCGACGCTGTCAAAGTCGCCAGGTTTCGATTGACGCAAATAGCCTTCCATAAATACCGGCGTGCCCACGACCAGCTGTGGCTTGTACTCCCGAATAAGTCGAGCCACTGTCTTGAAGTCCAGCGGGTTGCCGTAAGTGATCGAGGTCATGCCCAGGCACATCGGCGTCCAGAGGTGAATGGTCAAGCCAAACACATGGAAGTAAGGCAGGATGGCCAGCAGATTGTCCATGCCATAAATGTCCATCATGTCGCAGAAGGCATCGATATTGGAAAGCAGGTTTCTCTGTGTCAGCTGAACAGCCTTGGGCTCTTTCTCACTGCCGCTGGTGAACAGGATTACAGCCGGACGTTCCAGATCGAATTTTCCGCAGAGCCGTTTTAGCAAGGGGATAGGCAATTTGCTCTTGCCGGCCGCGAGCAGCTTTTCCCAGGCCGACAGCCCATCCATGATGTCTTCCATAAACACCATGCCAGGCAGTTCTTCGCAGTTGGTTTTTTCCAGGACGGCCCGGGCCGTAATGATGGTCGAGAAGTCACACTGTTGCTGTGCGAAACGGCAATTGCGTGCGGGTCCTGTAGAGTAATTAATCATCACCGGAGTCAAACCGGCCATTACCGCAGCGATCACCGCCATTGCACCCGCCGATGAGGTGGGCAGCATGATCCCAATCCGACCCTTTTCCAGTTTGCGAAAGCGTCTGGCGAGAATCAGTGAAGCCAGCAGGGCGCGGGAGTAGGTGACTTCTCTCTTGGCGGAGCGGTCGATGAACGCGAGTTTATCCGGATTCTTTCTGGCCGAGTCGATGAATCGATGTTGAAGCATGGCGGCATAGTAGCCCACAGCATTCCTGCTTGGCTATGTGATTTCTGTGCCACTGTGTCAATCGCGAGTTTTTGGGAGAAGTGTAGATTTCGACCCATTTTCGCCCGGGAAACACTGCATTTTGTGACTTATGTCGCTTATCTGGCAGAAATTGTAGGGTTATAATTCTCCCATCTGATACAGAATATTTCCTACAGGGAATCGAGGGTTACCATGAAGAGCATCAGCACAATCTTTATCGCGCTATGTGTGGCAATGTTTGCTTCCGTTGCTGCAGCCAAAGGCGGCAAGAAAAGCGACGACAAAGTTACGATCATTCACTGGCCGAGCAAGCAAGCTATTGAAATCACTATCGACCGCAGTGCGTTGGATGCGCATATCCGCAATCATGGAGACTGTATTGTCGGTGAATCTGGTGAGCACGGCTGCGATTCTGAGCCTCCGGGTCCAGTTTGCGTTAATACTGCCAGCTCGGCTGAGAGCGTTCGCGTCGAAGAAGAATTCGACGGTGAGCTGCTTCTGACAGCAACGTCTGTTTATGTTGACGATGTTACCTGGACAGGCACTGTATGCAGTGCTGCTGAATTGGACGAAATTCTGAATACGCCAATAACTGCGATTCAGCATTTGGAAGTCATTGACTACAGTTTGCTTCAGGTTGTCACTACTGAAGTTGAAACCCCCTGTTTCTTCGCAAGTGCTCCTACTTATGAGCCAGAGCCTGGTGAGACCGCCTTTGACCTAGGCACTCTTGTGGCCGCCTGCGTTATCGCACCGCTTTAAGGAGTATGTACTGACAGGGATACTTCAGTCGAACTCGGTAATTGAAAACGGGTCTCTATGGCCCGTTTTTTTTGTCTCGGAGATAAGCTAGTGCTGTACAAGGGTGGTTGCCACTGTGGCAAGGTCAGGTTCGAGGTCGAGGCTGATGAGATTCTCGACGTTGATTTCTGCAACTGTTCCCTGTGCCGCATGAGCAATTACCTGCACTTGATAGTACCGCATCAGCAGTTCAATCTGCTCAGCGACCCGGCTGAGCTTGGCGAGTATCGCTTCAATACCGGTGTCGCCTGTCACAGCTTCTGCAAGACTTGCGGCATTAAATCTTTTTACATTCCACGCTCAAATCCCGATGGCGTCTCGGTCAATGCCAACTGCCTGGATGAGCCACTTCCCCCAATGAAGATCACCGATTTCGACGGTCAGAACTGGGAAGCTAACGCGCACACTCTTGCGCACAAGTCTCAGGCTGACTAACATCCTGCGCTTCTCCTGACATTCGGGAAGAGGCCGGTGCGGCAGTTTTTCATTACCCATATCAATACTCTCTGGCTCGTGCTGGTTGCCTTTCTGGGCGGCTTGTTGCTGCTCTTCCCGGAATGGCTGACGCGGGAGAGTATCGCCGGCTTTCTGGACAGTCTGGGAGCCCTGGCGCTTCTCAGCTATCTGTTGCTCTCACTAAGCCGCGCCATCCTCATGATTCCCTGTACGCCGTTTGTGCTTGCCGGTGGCATCGCCTTTCCTGAGCAGTTGGCCCTGGTCTGGCTCATCTCGCTGGCCGGTGTTGTGGCGGGGGCGTACCTGGTATACAGTTTCCCGAGCTTCGGTAGTTACGATGAGTATCTGGAGAAGAAGTATCCGGACAAGATCGACCTGCTCAGCCGACAAATCCATGGGCCCTGGTCCTTCTGGATTATTGCTGGCTGGTCGTTTTTTCCATTGGTGCCTACCGATCTGATTTGCTATGTCTCAGGCATCGTGAAACTGCGCTTTCGCAGATTGATCAGTGCGCTGCTCTTCGGCGAGGTACCATTAGTCACTGCGTACGTCTTTCTGGGCGCAGGAATCGGTGAGTGGCTACGGCTCTAGCAGCGGTTTTGTTCAGAAGCGCAGTGTGTTGCGAACAGTGTGCTGTAAACAAATTTGGTGTGAACAAGTGCTAAGTGAATAGATGCTGGTAAGAGTGACAGATTGATGGGCCCAGGAAAAAGTAAGAACTAGTGAGTTTGTGATGAGTAGTATGAACGAACGTCCAAAATTCACCGATCAATTTCGGCTGATCAAGAATATTCGCACGACTGGAACGATAACGCCCAGCTCGCCAAGCTTGATTCGTAAAATGATCTCCTCGATCGATTTTGAGACTGCTCGCTGTATTGTGGAATTGGGACCGGGAAATGGCTGCATTACTCGCGAGCTGTTGAATCGGATACACCACGACTGCAAACTGATTTGTTTTGAGCTAAACAATGAATTCGTCAATGAACTAAAGGCGATCAATGATCCGCGTCTGATCGTTGTGAATGTCTGCGCATCAACTATCCGCGATGTGCTTGATGCACACGGAATCGACAGTGTCGACAATGTGGTCTCCAGCCTGCCGCTGGCGATCATGGACGATGGGATAGTGAAGTCGGTGGTGCAGTCCGTACGTGACAATTTACGCGAAGGGGGCGGGTTTGTGCAGTATCAATACAGCCTCAATAACTATGACGACATCAAGCCAGTCTTCAGCGAATCGCGCCTGCGATTTACCCTACGCAATATGCCACCCGCGTTTATTTACGACTGCGTCAAATAGACTCTTCCAAATAGTCTTGCAGACTACGAAGCCGCGGCTCATTCGACCAATCTAATCCTGTTGTCCGGATCTGGCCGAAAGATCAGGTACTCGATGTCGGTTTCCAGCTCGCTCCAGTAGTGCGGCGTATGGCCGGGAATGATCACCACATCTCCTGGACCGATACGTCTGGATACGCCGCCATCCACTCCTTTGCCACGAATGCTGATAGAGGGCTCGGGTGCTGGATAGGGGTCGATGAGGGTGCCACCGGTCACCAATGTGGCGTAACCCTTCAACATGTAATAAATCTCTGTAGTGTTCACCGGATGTAGATTGGCATCTCCGGTGATGTCTTTCGGTCGAAACACACCGTAGACGCCGACGCGATAATCGCCCGTAACCTGCACAGTACGTATAGGTCTGTCAGAGACCGCATCGCGGGGCAAGGCATCAATGAAGCTGGCAATCATCTCTGCGGTCACGTCGGTAGCGACAGGCGGTTCCTCCGGTGCAGGAGACTGTGCAGCGCTCAATGTCAGAACTCCAGAGAACAATGACAGGGCAAGCATGAAACGTATCAGGGTTCGCATAACAGGCTCCTTTGAAGGTACCTTTAGAATCGGTTGAACACTCTACTCTGGTAATGCGAAAGCAATCAGTTCGGGGCTGTTAGCTCGATCACCCGCAGCGACCACCAGGTATTGCTTACCCTCATGCAAATAGCTGACAGGGGCATTGCTCGTACCAGCGGGCAGTTCAATTTCCCAAACCACATCACCATTGTTTTTATCATAGGCCCGGAACATGGGACCGCCGCTGTTGGTTGCAATCTCCAGAGGCATATCAGGAGGAATGCGTGAATTTCGGTTCGGGCTGGTCATGCCTTCGCCAATAAACAGCAAGGACTTGGTAAGCAGTGGTGAAGGCCGGCCGGGCACGCCGAGCTTGCCAAGATTCAAATGCGCGATAGCCGGATGATGTCTAGGGCCATCACCATTGGCGACCATCCAGACGTGCTCGCCTGTATTCATGTCGATGGCAGTGATGCGGCCATAAGGTGGTTTAAACAAGGGCAAACCCTGTGGGCCGGCAATCCACCGTCTCGAGCCCTTGGTGTAGGCGAGATTGGTGGCCTCAGAATCACCGGGCAACAAATCTGCGACAAACGCCGAAGTGATAGAAGGGATATAGAGAATGCCAGTCTCGGGGTCAAAGGCAGCACCCTGAACGTCGGCCCCACCTTGAGAGCCTGGCAATTGAATAGTGCCTTGTGTCCCATTTTCAGTGCGAATGCTGGGTGGTGTATACAGCGGTCCCATTACATAGTTGCTAACGATTTCCAGCGCTTCGGCACGCAATTCGGGCGTAAAGTCGATCAGGTTCTCAACTGTTGCTCCTTGACGATCGAAAGGGGCTGGCCTGGTGGGAAAAGGCTGTGTTGGGGAAGTGACTTCACCGGGCACGTCAGATTGCGGTACTGGCCGTTCCTCGATATCCCAAACGGGTTCGCCTGTCTCTCTGTCGAACACATAAGTGAAAGCCTGCTTGGTGATCTGGGCAACAGCCTTGATGTCTCTGCCTTCGACGGTGATGTCCATGAGAATCGGTGCAGCTGGAGGGTCGTAGTCCCAAAGGCCATGGTGAGTGAGCTGGTAATGCCAGACCCGATCGCCGGTTTCGGCATCAACTGCGACCAACGATTGGCTGAAGAGGTTGTCGCCGATGCGATGCCCCCCGTACATGTCATTGGTTGAAGAAGAAATGGGCATATAGATCAGCCCCAGCTCTTCGTCTGCACTGAACAGCGCCCACATATTGGCGTGGCCGGTATAGGACCAGGAGCGATCTTGCCAGGTGGCGGTTCCGAACTGGCCTTCTTGTGGAATCGTATTAAACGTCCAGCGTAGTTCACCAGTTCGAACATCAAAGGCGCGGACATCGCCCCGTGGCGCTTCCTTGTTGGCAAAGGTGTCAGTCATTGCCTGACCGATCACAACCACATCGCGAACCACCATGGGCACGCCGCCCCAGCGGAAGCGTTCAAATTCAGCAGGAATCAGCTGCAGATCAACACGGCCGCTTTCACCGAAATCCTCAATAGCGGCTCCCGTTTGCGCATCCAGAGCGTACAGCCAGGTACCGCGTTGCACCAGGATGCGAGCGCTATCATTGCCATCGCTCCAATAGGCAGGCCCACGAGTTGACGCCCCTGGCAGGCCATCAACGCCGCCGGGTGGCTCCTGAGTCCAGAAGGTTTCACCGGTGCCTGGGTTGAATGCCTCTACAAGGCCGACGCCGTTACTGATGTAGGCAATGCCATTTTTCACCAGCGGCGTGCCATTCCAGTTGCTGGTGTAGCGCTGACCCGGATTGAGATCGAGATAGGCGCTATCGAGAGCGGGCCGGCGCCATACGATCTGCAGATCGCCGACATTGCTGGCATTGATCTGATCGAGTCCGGTGTATTTGGTGGCACCGTTGTCTGCCCCGTAGGCGTCCCAGTCACCCGGTGTTGTGCCGTGCTGAGCTTGCCCCGCACTTGCCCAAAAAAGTCCCGCTGTCACCACAGTTGTAACCAATTGGCGGCTCGCGCGTCGAATAATCAGTGTCAAAGAATCATGCGCTGCATGTTGAGCTCGACGCTCGCTATTTGGGATTGGAAAAATTCGAGCAGGTGTTCGGCGTGAAGTGCGCGATTGGGACATCATTGGGTCCTTTGTGATTATGATTATTGGCAAGGATTCTACCCAATACTGGGCGCGAATCGAAACCAGAATCCAGTCCCTGAAATTTACGCTCAATTCGGCACCTGTAGGCTAGTGTGCGTTGAGAATCGACAGGCCGTTTGCTGCTCTAAATACATTGCTGATACGCTGGTCGCGAATAGCAAGGTGATGACAGAAGGATGACAGAACAAAATCAGGGTAATGTCAGACCAATCAGAGCTGGCACAAGATGTGCGCCCGTCGAGATTTTTGCTAACAAGATATTGAAAACTGTAAGAAAACTGTCACGATAGCTTAACAAAGTTGCAACATCTGGCGACTACCGTGGTCTCAGCTTAAGAAGGCTGCTGACTTTAAATGGATAGTAGCTTATTGAACAGATGAGTTCGTCGAGTAGTCGGAATACTTCTGTTCCAGAATGCCAGCGTTTTGGCTGGCACTGTTGACGAAAGATGACGAAAGTAAAAGGTCGAGTTCTAAAGATCGTCGAATAATGAGAAGGAATTCGAGACAGGGTATGAGACAAGACTTGAGAGAGACTAACCAGTGTTTAATGGCTTGCTAAACCTGGATACCAGCACTTATCTCTGGCTGAGTAGTTTGCAGAGTAATAGCAGTGCAGTGCGCTTCAGTCGCTGGATCTCTCGCAGCGGTGATGGGCCCGCCTATGTGGCTATCGGTCTCCTCGTAATAGTCACTCAGGCTATTGGCTTTCAGGAATTTATCATCGTCGGACTGCTAGCATTCCTGATTGAGCTGCCTTGCTTCATGTTGATGAAAGCCTTGATCAGGCGAGACAGACCTTTCGTTCAATTGCCCGAATGCAGATCTGCAATAAAGCCCAGCGACAAGTTCAGTATGCCATCAGGACACACCGCCGCGGCGTTCCTCATGGCTGGATTGATCAGCTACTTCTATGCCGAGTACAGCTATCTGGTCTATCTCTGGGCCAGTGCCATTGGCACTTCCCGCATCGTACTGGGAGTACACTATCCTAGCGATATTCTTGCTGGTGCGCTGTTAGGTAGTAGCGCCTTCTTTCTCAGTCTTACCATCTTGATTTAAACAATTCCTGTATTGCCTCAACCGCAGACCGCTATTTACCAGACCGATATCTACCAGTTAGCTAGCGACCAGTGAGTTGGGCGCGCTGTCGAGGGTAGCTGTTATTTTCATCAAGCCAAATGGCAAGAAATTGCCTGGTGAACTCTGCATCCTCGACAGTGCCCAGAAATCGTTCATTGAAGTAGAACTGACTGTTTAGCTTGTCGTCGACGTAGAGAGTAAGTGTGTCACCGGGAGAAACGTCGGGCCACAGGCTTTCAAGTAACTGCAGCCATGTCGGATGGCGATTTGAAGGAAGATCCAGGTCCTGCCACTCTTCAACTGTTTGTTCAATGAGGTCTCTTGCTGCGATTCGCCTGCGGTAGGTGATCTCCAATGCCATGTCAGCTTCGATAGTTCGATACTCACCATCCCGGGTATACAGAGTGCTGTCATAAACTGTCCATAACAACACCCGAAGCCGAGCCGAACCGACCGCGCGTAACTCAGGTCTGGATTGGGATTGCTGAGCATGTACTGGATTAGAATAACTGCTAGCGAATACGCCGCTCATTACTAGCAACAAGAGCACACCAAGGAATTTGCTTGCGGGTTTGATGTTTGTGGCAGGAGAGTTTTGATAGCCAGATTCTGAACGCAACAGAGTATTGTTGCTGATCGCAAATAGCAGGGGCAGTCCCAGAAGCCAGATAGAAGCCATCACTGCAATGACCTGGCTATATGGTGCAGAGAATGTCACTGCACCAAGCTTTTCGCCGACGCTGTAGTTGAGAGGGAAAGCGATGGCACCCAGTATCGCGGTCAACATCACCCTATTACCGAGCCAGCGGAGCGACTGTTGCAGTGTGGATGCGAATACCAGCCAAAGCATAATCAACCACAGTGGCAGGAAAGGCGAAGTGAATTCGAACATCCCGCTCATGAGCATGAAGCTATCGATGCCTATGCCAAACAAGGCGGGCAATAACAGCTGCGTTTTCGACAGAGAAGTACGAGCAAGCAGTAGCCAGGAGTAGCTCAGGATCAAGGTCACGCTTAACCACAACCAGTTCTCGCGGCCCAGCACACACAACAACCACATTCCGTTGAAGAATAGAAAATTAAATGTCTTCGACAGTAAAAACTGCATGTCGGCCAGCTCACTTCATGGATATGGGTCAAGCGTCGTAGTGAGGTGCTTTACTCGCCAGGAGCTGTACGGCACTGATGCGCCTCTCCAGAAAACCACCTTCGCAGTAGCCGAGATAATAGGTCCAAAGATTGCAGAAACGTTCGTCGTAGCCCATTTGTTTTACGGCGGCGATATTGTCCTGAAATCTCGCTTTCCAGTCCGCCAGAGTTTGTGCATAGTCGAGGCCCAAATCATGCACATTCCGAATCACCATCTGTGTTTCATCTGCAATCAGTCTCGACATCATTTCCATAGATGGAAGAAAACCGCCCGGAAAAACATGCTTCTGAATGAAGTCCTCGCTTCTGCGATAGGCTTGCTGTCGTTGGTCAGCGATAGTGATAGCTTGAAGCATCATCAGGCCGCCGGGCTTGAGGAGCGAGTTGAGTTTGGCGAAGAAACCAGGCAGAAAGCGCTCACCAACTGCTTCAATCATTTCCACCGAAACAATCTTGTCGAATCGACCTGCGAGAAGGCGATAATCAAGATCAAGTAAGTCGATGCGCTCAACGAGTCCCTGCTTGAACACCTGTTCTCTGGCAAAACTCAACTGCGCATCCGAAATCGTAGTGGTGGTGACTTTGCATCCATAGTGTTTGGCTGCGAATATCGCCAGCCCACCCCATCCGGTTCCGATCTCTAATAGGTGGTCATCGGGGCCTAGCTGGAGTTGCTCACAGATGCGGCGCAGCTTGTTGGTCTGAGCATCTTCAAGGCTATCACCGGCATTGCTAAACAGGGCCGAAGAGTACTGCATCTGTGAGTCGAGAAATGTTGCATACAGCGTATTGCCCAGATCGTAATGTGAAAGAATATTACGCTTGGCTTGCTTCTGGTTATTGGCTCTCCGCATCAGGCGCAGGGCGCTTGCCGGCTTGAACAGCCAGCCGAAGCGACGTCCCCATTGGTCCATCATTTCCAGATTGCGAGCAAAGAAGCGGGTAACCTGCGTGATGTCGGGAGAGGTCCACCAGCCATCGATGTAGGCTTCACCGGCGCCGGTGTTCCCGCCGCGCAGTGCCCGCCAGTAAGTTCGAGTGTCCAGGATATGGACTTCCGCCTGTAAGCTGTCATTTCGGTCGCCGATTTCCGCGATCACGCGGCCCTCTTCTCGGAGTATGAAGTGACCGTGCCGGGCTTTGCTTAGCACGTTAATCAACAGCTGGCGCAGTAAATTAACGCTCCAGCTACCGGCTTGTTGTTGTACCTCACCCGAGGTTGTTGCCACAGATGATTCATCGAAGGTGGCTCCAAGTGTTTTGTGGTTCATATCATTCCTTTTTAATTCGAGTCACCGAGTTCTTGTGCGACACCAATCTTGTCTTGCTTCTTGCCAGATCGCGGGTGTTTGTACATTGGTACTTTCTTTATGAAGAGCTTCAGCGCCTGCCAGTAGATGCCAACAACAATACTGAAAGTCTGAATTGGCGTTCTCAGTAATACGCGAGTAAGCGCCTGCTGGTTCAACTGTACGCGCTGTAAACTGAGAGTCGCGTCAAAAATTTTCTTCTTCTCGTTCGGGCTTGCCGATTGATCGGAAGTGTCGAGAGTCTCATCGATAGCTTGCCAGGATTCTATGTGTGCCAGGCAGCGGGGTAGAGATTGGTCGGGTGCCTGAACACGCCAGCGATAGGATTGCTCGATTGGATTGAAGGGAGAGACGTGAAATTCTTTGTCGTGTTCGAAATCGTCTTCGAGTCTCACCAGATAGTAGTGTCTCTCGTTCCAGGGAGTGTTGCTAACTTCGGCAAGCATGAAAGTGTAGTGCCCATCCTGCCTGAGGAAATAAAGATTGAGGGGGCTGAAATACAAACCGAAATAGCGCAGGTGGCAGAGCATAAAAACGTCGCCCTGAAAGTCGCCTTCGTTCTGATTGGAAAGTTCGGCCAATTTTTCGCGAACACTCTGAGCGATACTGGTAGTCTCTTTACCGATATAGTCAGCACGCCGGAATCGTGCCCAGCTGAATCGACTCATTCCGAATTGCCAGAATTTTTTAGTGAGCTGATCGATCTCATCGACTTTTAGAAGCATCATGAAGAGCGGGTAGTCAAACTCATGTATTCTTGGTTCGAAGCGTCGGTGTCTCACAAATCCACTATAGATTGCACTCTCGGTTTCATCCTCGATTCCGCTTTCAGCATCACCACCGAAATTATGATCAGTCTCTGGCTTCATAAGGCTCCTCCAAACCTCGCAGCAACATCGAGAGCAGAACGCACTCCGTCCTCGTGAAACCCGTTGTACCAATAGGCACCGCAAAAATGGATGCGATCTTTGCCACAGATCTCACTTCGCCTCTGTTGTGCTGCCTGCGACGCTTGTGAGTACACGGGATGTGCGTAGTGGTAACGACCTATGACCTTGTCGTCATCGATTTTTTCCGAAGCATTCAGTGTCACGAAGTAGTGCTGTCGATTAGGAAGATGCTGCAATCGATTCATGTAATAAGTAACCATGGGTGCGGCGTCACGATCACCGGCAAGAAAATTCCAGCTGGCCCACGCACGCTTGCTTATGGGCATCAAGCTACTGTCCTGGTGCAGAACAACATCGTTCTCTTGATAGGCGAGATCTTGCAGAATCGTGGATTCCAGTGCACTTGGTTCTGCCAACAAGGCAAGTGCTTGATCTGAATGACAGGCAAGTATGATCTGATCAAATTCTTCCTTACCGCGATCGTTAAAAACCAAGATTGATGACTCGCGGCGTTCGATCTTCTTGATTGGAGTAGACAGGATAATTCTTTTCGCAAAACCTTTGGTCATAGGTTCGATATAAGCAGACGATCCACCCTCAACGACAAACCATTGCGGTCTGTTGCGTACATCCAACAGCCCATGATTCAGGAAAAAACGCAGGAAAAAGCGTAGTGGAAAATGACCGGCCTGATTGACAGAACAAGACCAGATCGCGCCGACCATGGGTAATAAGTAGTTGTCGCTAAAATAACTGTCAAACTTGTGCTGATTCAGGAACGCTTGCAGGCTAATGTCCGCCGCACCGCGTTGATGCTCCAGTTTGGCCAGTTCATTAAATTTCAGAATGTTTCGGACAAACCCCAGGAATCTTGGATTGAGAAGGTTTCGGCGTTGGCTGAAAAGTGTATTGAGATTGTGTCCGTTGTATTCCAGGCCAAGCGATGGATTCTTGACGCTGAAACTCATCTCCGACGGGAGCAACTTGACGCCGAGCTTGCTCATGAACTTGAGAAAGTTGGGGTAGTTGCGGTCATTGCAGACAATAAAGCCCGTATCGACAGCGAGCTCACCATCGGCGTTGCTTACGGGAATGGTATGGGTATGACCACCGATGTAATCGTTGGCCTCGAAGACGGTGATGTCGTGCTTCTCATGCAGGAGATAGGCACTAGTCAGCCCTGAGATGCCGCTACCGACGATGGCAATTTTCTGTCTATTCATAAACTGTACTGCGTATGCCCCTGTTCCCGGTCCTTGTCTTTTTGCAGTTCCTTGCAAGCCAAAACTTTTTTTCAGTGGTGAGAGACTTATTTGCTGAGTCGGGTTCTAATACGTTGAATGAGTGTTCCCAATAGCGGGAGGTTCTCGTAGAGCATCGCGCCGAGATCGAAATAGTCGCGGTGGTAAAAGATCAGGCCATTTCTTGTGCGAAGGTAGCTGGCTCCCTCAACGCGTATCAGGTCACCGTTGTTCAATCTCGGATGAGAGAAGGACATGGTCCATGACAAGAACACATCTGTATCACTGCTAAGCGTTTGCTGAAATCGAAACTGGCACTTCTCAACGCCGGTGAAGAGCTTCTCGAAGTAAGCCATGAGCTCCCGTCGACCTTGTATTCCGTGGGCCGGGTCTTCAAAGCAGACATCGGGGCTGTACAAGCTCTCTATTTCGCGAAGTTCGTCTTCCCCTATATGTGGCTTCTCGTTCAAACTGGCGTAGCTTGCCTTTACCCGATGGGCCAGAAAGTCGGCGCTGGTCAATTGGCCGGCGTTTGTCAGTGTGGGAGCGCTTGGCATACTATTTACCTGATTCACAGCTAAGTTCTGTGCAAGAATGACCCAAATACGCAGCCACGGCGCGTGCTGGATCACTAAGCAATATGCGGCATAGCCATAGTGTTCACGACAAAACTGGAAAATGAAGCGAGACAGCAGCAAAAAAGTACCGCCCAAGGTGATCCACATTCCCCAAATGGCCGTAAATTGGGACTATGTACACTGTGGCCGTAACAAGAATGGGTTTTGGCGTGGTTGATTCCAGCGACACGCCCGCGACTGACGTAAGATCGGTAGCTCAGTCTGAGCAGTCAAAAGGGCAGGCTCATGCCGCCATTAATGTCACGACTGCCAGCGATGAAGAGCTGTTGATCGCCGTGGGTAATCGCCAGGATACGGCTGCCTTCAACGAACTCTTTCACCGTTACGCCAAGCGCCTCTTCGCACTCGGAATCAAGCTCACGCGCAACGAAACATTGGCAGACGATCTGGTACAAGAGTCATTGCTGACGCTGTGGAAAAAAGCACCGCTTTACGACCTGGATCGAGGTAATGCGCAGGGCTGGATATTCACATTGGCCAGAAATCGATGTTTCGACTTGTTGCGTAAACAAAAACGCCAACCCAGTACGATTAGCGCAGACGATATATGGCCTGTTGAGGGTGAGCTGGATTCAGCAATGGTCAACGAAGATGAAGCGGCCAAAGAAGTAGAGGTCGCTCAGATTGAGAGCCTGTATATTGAATTGCCGGATGCGCAACGAGAAGTAGTTGAACAAATCTATATTCACGACCGTACTCACGAAGAGGCGGCTGATTTCCTGAAGATCCCTCTTGGCACGCTGAAATCAAGGTTGCGACTTGGGATGGGGAAATTGCGAGACAGAATTGGAAAGCGACATGACTAGACGAGTAACGCATCATCCTACCGACGACATGTTATTGGAGTTCGTTAATGGCTCGCTGAGCACGGGTTTGAGTGTTGTTTTGTCTGCGCACATAGAGCTTTGCGATCATTGCCGTGAACGACGACTGCAAATGGAAGCATCGGCTTCGTTAGCCTGGCAGAAAGAGGCAGATCAGAACCCTGCTACCCGGCAGCGGGATTTTTCACCCATGCTTGCCGCGATTAATAACAAATTGAGTTCAGAGGAGCAGGAGACGGAAGCCAGGCAGGAGACGGCAGACGTCAATGAAATTCATGTGCTCGAAGGTAGTATCAGACTTCCTCGAGTTCTTGCGAAGCTCGCAGGCGAAGGCATTGTGTGGAACAAGATTGCTGGCGGAATCTCTCAGGCAGATGTCACCCTCGATGGAGGGACCCAATGTGAGTTTCTGTATATGAAACCCGGCGGGCAAGTGCCAATGCATAAACATCGCGGCAACGAGGTCACCCTGGTTTTGGATGGCAGTTTTAGCGATGAACTAGGTCATTACCAGACTGCTGACTTCGTCGTGCGTGACGGCAGTCATCAACATTCTCCGGTGAGCGAAGAGGGCTGTCTCTGCTTTGCGGTACAGGATAGCCCTCTCATGTTTACTCGTGGATTGGCTCGACTGCTGAATCCTTTCATCAAGTATCGCTTTAAGCAGGCTTTGTCGCGCGCAAGATAATTTATACAGCTGCAAGATTCCTGAATTTGTTTACTGCTTGGAATCCTTGCGGCGTTGTGCATCGATATTCATGGCAATTGAGATTCTCTCTCTCGTACCTGTATAGCGTCGCACGCCATGGCGCAGCCAGGCCGGGAAAACGATCAGGTTGCCCCTCGCCAGATTAAAATCCACTTCATATTGTTGCGGCTGTCCATTGATGCCGATCATGCGCAGCGCTGTCTCGCGCATGGCGCACATCGGAAATCGAGGGTCTTCAAGATAAAACTTGCCGCCCACGTCTTCGTTGTTTTCATTGCACCCCATGTCCAAGTATAACACGGCCGCCCAAAGGTTACCGGGGTGGGCGTGTAGCTGATTGAGACCTTCTTCGCTGGTAACGTTGGCCCACATTCTCACCGACCAGTCCAGGTCATCAGCCGTTCCCCCTAGAAAGTGGCTCATGCGTTTGGCCAGAGAAATCGCAGAGCGGGAGAGCTGATCAGCGGCGGGTCCACCCCAGTCGAGCATGTTCGTATCGGAGTGCCAGCCACCCAGGTTGGAGCGATTGATACCGGGAGAGACCCTCTGCTGTTCGCGAATCGCTGCTCCCAGATCATTCATTAATTGCTCAGCGTTACTCAGTTCACTGTACACGACAGGAGTCTCAAAGAGACCGAGCTGCTGAGCCTTGATCTTAATGTCGTACTTATCGGCCGAATTCATGATCGTCATTTTGAGCGTGCTGTATGACAGTGATGTGACAGTCGGGTAACAAGCCATTAACTGATGTTGATTTCATGGAGCAGGGTGCTGCTCTTTGCAAAGTGCCAACTGTCACAAAACTGCAACCAAAAAGTCGCAGAACTGAAATATGCGCTTCCTATCATGTCGCAACTATTTTCAGACAAACCTTATCAATCCAACTTTTCAGATACACAAGATCGAATACTTCCAAGGAGTCGACATGAAATCGATGAGAACAAAATTGAGTGCACTTGCCAGTGGCGTGGCATTAGGTGTTGCCACTATGGCTGCTACTTCAGCAGTAAGCGCCGCTGATCAACCTGCACTTGCTGCTACCGGACCGAAGTCCGGCGCTACCTTTACTGGTGGTGCAACTATCAACGGTGGTGCGAGCTACCTGGCTACAGTGCCTGCTGCTGACGCAGTTGACCTGGTTGCCAGCATCCAGCCTGCCTCTGCCGATGTGGGCCAGACTGGTTCATTGGTAGCTGTTCTCGATGTTCCTGGTGTCGGCCAATACAACATGCTCTCAGGTGGAATCTGGGTACCGCTGGATACAGCCAACGTCATGCCTTTTGCTACCAAAACTCTGTCAGCCACTGAGCAGGTTACGATTCTCGACGACCTGATTGGTTCTCACACCAATTTGACTGGACTGACACTCACCGCCTATGTCGGTTACTACACTGGCAATGACCTAAGCACCCTGACTTACACTTCTGCTGGCGCCAAGGTGACAATTGCGGAAGCACCTTCAGCCGGTTGCCCAGCGGGCACTACTGCTAACACAGGTGTCGGTACCTTCGAAGGCAAGCCAGTATGTGACATTCCATCAGGCAGCCCGATTACCTCTGACCTTCATCTGACGGCGGATAATATCTACTTTTTCAATGGCACTGTGTTCATCGGTGACAACACTGTACACACTGCCGACGCTAACAAGGTCTCTCTGACTATCGATGCCGGCACCAAGATTCTTTCTGAAGGTAGCCAGAGCGCGCTAGTGATTAGCCGTGCGGGCAAGATCTTTGCTAATGGTACGGCAGCCAAGCCAATCATTATGACGTCTGCACAAGATGACGGTTCGCTGGATGCGGCTAACGCCCGCGGCCTCTGGGGTGGTCTAACAATCTCCGGTTCTGCACAGCTCAATTCACAGAGCGGTTTTGCAGATGGTGAGGGTTCTACTGGCGAATACGGTGGTGGCACCAGTCCGAACAACGCTGACAGCAGCGGTGCGCTGACTTATGTTCAGATTAAATATGCCGGTTTCCCTATTACTCAGGATGACGAGCTGAATACTCTGGCACTGCAAGGTGTGGGTTCCGGCACGATCATAGATTATGTTCAGGCGCACAACGGTGCGGACGACGGTATCGAGTTTTATGGCGGTGCAGTGAACGCCAAGCACCTGGTGCTGAGTGGTAACGACGATGACGCCGTTGACTGGACCCTGGGCTGGAGCGGCAAGCTGCAGCACGTAATTGTCGATCAGACGACTTCTGGTGATAACTGCATCGAAGCAGATAACCTGTCATCCAATCCGACTGCAAGCCCACGCTCTATTCCAACCGTGTCCAACTTTACGTGCATTATCAGCGATGGCATGAAGAGCAATGGTCACGCATTCGAACTGAAAGCGGGTACTGGTGGCAACCTGTCTAACGTAGTTATCGGTGGTGTACTGGACTCTTCAGAGGGATGTGTCCTCATGAAGGACGAAGATACCTTCACTCAGTCAGGTGATTCTATTGCCAACCTGAACGGTACTCTGACTCTGGAAAATACGCTGGTTACTACTGAGTGTGGCGCCGCAATAGCGGGCAGCGGACCAGCATGGACAGCAGCAGAGTGGTTCGCAGCACAGTCCAATACCAGCGCTGGTACAGTGGACCTGGGCGGTCCATTTGGCTGGGCAAACGGCTCGACCATTAATGCAGCCGCTCACTCCATCCCGACCGATTCTTTCTTCGATCAAGTCGATTACATCGGTGCGGTTAAAGACGAGTCTTCTGACTGGACTGAGAACTGGACATTTACTGGTTATAAACAGTAAGACGATGGCAGACACACGTCTGCTTAAAGCTAGAGAAAGGGCGTCTTTGGGCGCCCTTTTTTTGTTGCGCCCTTTCTGTTGCGCCCTTTTTTTGCGCACTACACCCACTGATAAATCTTGGTAGCAGAGTAATAGATGACAGAAAAATTATTAAACCGAAACAGTTCGTAAACAGTGTTGTAATAATTATGTCACAGACGATCCATAAACTAGCAACTTCCAAGATTCGATATCACCATTCATTCGTACAAGCTGGAAGCTCTGCCCATGAAACGTAATTCTCTCGCCATTGCGGTATCACTAGCACTGGTAAGCCCTGTGGCCTTCGCCCAACCGCCTCAAATCGAAGAAATATCGGTTATCGGACAGTTTGTGCCCGATGAAAAAAGAGGTACCGATCAAGTTGCCAACGTGGTCAATTCTGAAGAGTTTCAGCGCACGGGAGACAGCAACATCGCCGAGAGCCTTAAGCGTGTCGCAGGCCTCAGTACGGTGGATGGAAAGTTCGTCTATGTGCGAGGTTTAGGTGAGCGTTATTCCACAACGCTTCTGAATGGCGCCCTGTTGCCTAGCCCCGAACCCATCAATCGTGTCGTCCCGATGGATCTGTTTCCGACAGCCGTGCTCGACAGTGTATTGGTTCAAAAGACCTACTCTGCTGCCTACCCCAGTGAATTCGGTGGTGGTGTACTGCAAATGCGCACCAAGAAATCTACCGATGAATTTTTCTGGAACATATCGTCATCTGTTGGCCTGGTTCAGGATGTAAATTTTAGAAATGGCATCACCGTGGCAGGTGGTGATACGGACTGGTTGGGTATCGATGACGGGTGGCGTGAACAACCTTTGGCACTGCTTGAAGCAACGGATAATAATCAAAAATTACAACCCTTCAGCCGCTTCTCTGGAACGGGTGTGCCCATTGAACAGCTTCAGGAAGTAGGTCGTAGTTTTAACAATCAGTACTCAACCGAGCTTGAGTCCTTGCCTCCGAATTTTAATGTGTCCACATCGCTGGGTAATTTTCACGAGATCGGCGACAGCGGTATGCAGGTTAATTACCTGGCCGCAGTGGATTACTCAAATTCCTGGGATACCAATGTAATCGAGCGTAACAATTTTGTACCTGGGATCTCTGGTCTGGTTCAGAACCAGGCGATGACCTATACCGGTACCGAGAACAGCATCGACATGAGCGGAATTTTCTCGACGGGTCTGGACATCAATCAGAATCACAATATCCGCCTGACCTCGGTACTGCTGCGCAAGACAGATAATATTGCTTCCGAGAGTGTCGGCTTCAACAACGAAGCCAACGACCTTAGCCTCACTGAGATCGAATGGATTGAGCGTGAGCTATTCTCCAATCAGGTTCAGGGTGATCACTTTCTTCCTGAACTTAACAATCTGACGCTGAACTGGCGTGCCAGCCGCATCAAGGCTGAGCGAGATTCACCTGACCATCGCGTCTATCGTCGTGATGCAGGTGAGCTGTCCTCGCGTGTCGATGGTAACTTGCGCACGTTCTCCGTACTGGACGATACGGCGGAAGAATTCGGGTTGGATCTGTCTATGGAATTCTATGGTCCGAACGGATTGATCATCACGCCTCAAGCCGGTTACGTGTTTTCCGAGAAGGAACGTCAATCCGAGATTCGACGTTTTGGTTTTGCTTTTGTGGGTGCCGACGCGAATGACACAGACTTGCTAATGAGTCCATTGGAGACGATTTTCGCGCCTGAAAACATTCGTCCGACAGCGTTTCAAATCCGGGAAATCACTCGCCCAACAGATAACTATGAGGCGGCTAATGAGCTGCAAGCTTACTATGGGCAGGTAGAGTTTAATTTTGATGATCGGCTGCGTTTTACCGTCGGTGCACGTCAGGAGGATTTTCAGCAGCGCGTCGATACTTTCGATCTGTTTAATCCCAATGTCGCCTCAGCAGCGAACCAGAACAGCAGTGAATTGCTGCCAGCGTTCAACGCAACCTTCATTCATCATGATCATCAATTTCGATTGGGCTACAGTGAGACTGTATCGCGACCGGATTTTCGTGAGCTGTCACCAGCAGCCTTTACCAATCCGGTTAGTGGTAAGGAAGTGGTGGGAAATCCGGAGTTAGAGATTACCCAAATCACCAACTATGACGCACGTTGGGAATGGTACTTTGGTTTCAGTGATTACATGTCGCTTGGTCTTTTCTATAAAGAGTTTGTGAACCCGATCGAAGCGGCAATCATCGATCCGATCTCATTCAAGACGACTTATATCAATGCAGCCAGCGCCGAGAACCAGGGCATCGAATACGAGATCTACAAGCGCCTCGATTTTCTACCGGATTCCTTTTTTAACGGAATCGGAGAAGACTTCTATGTGCAGACCAATGTTGCCTTCATTGACTCCGAAGTGAATATTCGGCCTGAGGATCAGAATGTACTTACCAATACGACCCGCCCTTTACAGGGCCAGTCAGACTGGCTTTTTAACGCGCAGATTGGTTACGAGCCGTTTTCTGGAACGACAGCAACATTACTCTATCACTACTTCGGAGAACGCATTGTCGAAGTGGGTATTGAAGGTGCCCCGGACTTGGTGGAGCAACCCTTCGGCGAGTTGAATTTTGTTCTGATTCGTTCCCTGGGCGACCATCTGTCTGCAACTCTCAAGGCCAAGAATATCCTCGATGAACGCAGCGAAATCATGCAGAACGATAAGGTCGTCACCGGCTACAGTCGGGGTCGGGAAGTCAGTTTCAAGCTCGACTACACCTTCTGAACGAATTGTCCTGGTAAGGTTCTTGTAATCAGGCAAGGCCCTGCGCAGATCAATAATAATCTAATAAAAACAAAGAGATAAGAGTGTTTCCGCATCGTGAACAAGATGCGAATCGCGTACCGATTGTCATAAATATGTAATATACTGCTGCTTAAATAGTGGCTTCAAAAAAGTACTTGAATCAGGTTTTTGAGCGACGATGAGTGAATCAACAATTCTTGTGGTAGACGATGAGGCGGCCATTCGCGATATGGTCGGCATTACCCTGGATCTAGCCGGCTTCAACAGCATCAGTGCAGCCAATGCTCACGATGCCCATGTCTCCATCATCGATAACAAGCCAGACCTCGTACTTCTCGACTGGATGTTGCCCGGTGGTAGTGGCATTGAGCTAGCCCGACGCCTGCGTCGTGACGAGATCACCACCAATCTGCCAATCATCATGCTCACAGCCAAGTCCAGTGAAGACAACAAGGTACAAGGCTTGAGCGAAGGTGTGGATGACTACGTTACCAAACCTTTTTCGCCACGCGAGTTGGTTGCTCGCATCAAGACTGTGCTGCGCCGGGTTAATGGCAAACAGAAAGACAAAGTTCTGCGAGTCTTTGATTTGCAACTGGATCCAACCAGCCATCGAATCTCCATCGAAGACCAGCCGGTAGAAATGGGTCCAACAGAATTTCGACTGCTGAAATTCTTTCTGCTGCATCAGGAAAAAGTCTTCAGCCGCGATCACATCCAGGATTCTGTCTGGGGCGGCAATGTCTATCTTGAAGAGCGCACAATTGACGTCCACATTCGTCGCTTGCGCAAGGCCTTGTCTTCTGTGGAAAACACAGCGATTGATTATGCGAAACTGATTCAGACTGTGCGCGGTGCAGGCTACCGCTTCTCGGTACGGCCTTCCTGAAATTCAGATGCTCGACAAAAAAAGCCCAGCAAATGCTGGGCTTTTTCGTTTCTTCAGTTGCTTATTCGCTGCTAAGAAAGCGGATCAACTGAGTGTTAAATATCTCTGGCGTTTCTTCGTGTGGGTTATGACCTGCGTGATCGATCAAGAACAATTCGCCATTTGGCATCAAGTCCATAGCCCGTCTGGCTCGTTCAGGAAAATCAGGTCCGTCCTGTGCGCCTGCAATCATAATTGCCGGAGTCTGAATCTTCGGCCAGAACGAGTCGATAGGTTCAGCCAATAAATCACGATTGAGAGATCTGACCGTGTTCAAACGGTGGTACTCGCCACTCAGTGCCATGCCATATCGTATTCGCACATGTTCCAGGTGTTTGGCTTTCCAGTTAACAATCCGACGCGTTTCGGTACGCAGGTTGGACTCATAGACCTCTTGTAAATCGGGCTCGATATTTCCAGGGCTCGGTGCACGCCATTGCCGTCCCTGGGTTGAGTCATTCAGGCCGATTGGGTTGACCATGCCCAAATGAGTCGTACTTTCAGGGTAGGTAAAGGCGAAAGTACTGGCCATGCGACCTCCCATGGAGTGTCCAACGATGGCAACTTCTTCGATACCAAGGTGGTCCAGAATAGCCTTGGTGTTCGATGCATGGAGGCTGGCAGAGTAGGGGATGAGTGGCTTGGAGGACTTGCCCCAGCCCAGCCGATCTACGGTGACGACGCGGAATCCTGCCGCGGTCAACTGCTCAATGGTTTCGGCCCAATACAAGGCGTAGTAGCTGTTGCCATGCAACAACACGACTGTCCTCCCATTCGCTGGGCCTGTCGGTGCGACGTTCATGTACGCGATGCGTACATCCTGGCCGTACAGATTGCGGTGCAGGAAATTAACCGGATGGGGATACTGGATACTTTCCATATTGATTGAAATCGCACCCCAGTCCGCCGGTGGAGTGGCTGGTGGCTGTTCCTGAGCCATCAGGGGCGATGTTGTGACAATCAAAAATAGCGCGAATACGGACAGCAGCGCTTTCTGTGTACGCGAGAAAATTTGAGTCCCTATACTATAAGCAAGGTTCATGACTACCTCTTTGATGTTGTTGTTATGAAGCGGTTGCAGGTAAATCGTATTGTTGATTCAGACCTGTGTTTATGGAGTTCTGGTCAGCAACAGCTGATCAGTATGCTATGACCTGATGCAAGGTCTGTCCATTGCCAGAGCCGGAAAACGGTGAGTAGCTGGAGCAACAAGATCAATTCAGGTTCCAGCTTATTCTGTGCACCCAACATCGTTAAATGACTAGGAATCTGACGCGAGAGTTGGTAGCGTTGCTGGCTTGTCGTAAATCGCTACACCCACACTTACAATAGAGACCCAACATGAACGCTAAACTTTACATCCGTGCGATGTTCAGTGCTGGCAGCCTCCTGCACGCACTTCTTTGTACCTCACTCATCTTTACCCTCTTCATCTTCAACTCTGCTGCCGCTCAAACGCCAAGTTTTGTTTTCACAGCTATTCCGGACCAGGACGAAACTCGCCTCGTACAACGCTTTGGCCGTTTCGCTGAATACCTCTCTGAGCAGCTGGAAGTCGAGGTCCGCTACGTTCCAGTTCGCTCGTATGCAGCAGCTGTGACCGCGTTTCAGAACGATCAGGTACAACTCGCCTGGTTTGGTGGGCTATCTGGTGTGCGAGCCCGATTGCTCGTGCCTGGCTCCGAAGCCATCGCACAGGGTTTCGAAGATCAGTCCTTTGTCACGTATTTCATCGCCCATAGTTCAACAGGGTTGAGCCCCAGTGAAACATTTCCCGCCGAGATAGCTAACAGGAGCTTCACCTTTGGCTCCATGGGTTCCACATCAGGCAGGCTAATGCCGGAGTACTTCATTCGTGAGCATTTTGGGCAGTCACCCGATGATGTCTTCAGTCGAGTCGGGTTCAGTGATAATCATTCGCGAACTATCGCTTTGGTCCAGTCAGGTGCATATGAAGTGGGTGCGGTGAATTTTCAGGTTTGGCAGACGGAGCTGGCGGCGGGCATTATTGATCGCTCACAAGTAGACATCATCTGGGAAACCCCGACCTATCCAGATTACCACTGGACAATGAGAGGCGACCTGGATGCACGTTGGGGTGACGGTTTCAGTGATCGCCTCAAGGACAGCCTGCTTGGCTTGGATGATGAAGAATTGCTGAATTTGTTTCCGCGTTCCAGCTTCATTCCTACAGACAACAGTCAATATCAGGAAATTCTCGATGTCGGCAGAGAAGTAGGCTTGCTGGACTAACTTCGGTGTTTAATACCTGAGTACGAGATATCGTCGATGAACAAACCCCAGCTGCTTAAACTCGAGGATTGTGAAATTGCCTATGGGCCGGCAGCGGTCTTCAAGAATCTCAATTTAAATATTGGGCCTGGTGAGCAAGTCGCTTTGCTTGGAGAGAGCGGTTCAGGAAAAACCACACTGTTGCGACACTTATATGCCGTTTTAAAGCCACAAGGTGTCGCAGTCGTGCCGCAGGATTTCGCGCTGGTTGATAATCTCAGCGTTTTCCACAACGTGTATTCAGGTCAGTTACAGAATCACTCCACAATCGCCAACTTGCGCAACTTGGTGTTTCCCGCTGCAGCGGAGAAAACAAAAGTTGAGTGCCTCCTCTCAGAATTGCAGCTTGAACAGAAGCTGCTTACTCCAGTCGCTCAGCTTTCCGGTGGGCAGAAACAGCGAACTGCGGTAGCTCGTGCCATCTATGCCGGACACACTATTCTATTGGCTGACGAACCAGTATCGGCAGTTGATGAGAATCAGGCTGAGCTGGTTCTGCGGCTTTTGCTTGACGCGCATGAGACGTCAGTATTCGCCATGCACGACGTTGAGCTCGCTCTTAAGTTCGCATCAAGGATCATTGGTCTCAGGGATGGAGAAGTGATGATCGACCAACAAGTAGCTGAGCTGAGGTCCGACGAGCTTTCTGCTCTGTACTGATGCGATTCCCTGCCTCGATTCAGATTTCACTGGTGTTTGTTTTGCTGGCACTGGCGTGTCTGGTCATTGCAGATATAGAAGTCTTCACGCTCAATCCATGGCAGGAGCTGGCAAGAATGGCTGAGGGAATTCTCTCTCCCAGTCTCTCCGGCGTCGACAATTTACTCTATACACTCGCGCAGACTATTGCTTTTGCACTGTCGGGAGTTGCCTTAAGCTGTTGTGCCGGCTTTGTGCTCGCACTCATCTATCAGAACGCATTCGTTCGAGTATTCAGTGCGATGATTCGCTCGGTTCATGAGTTGTTCTGGGCGCTCATTTTTCTACAAATGTTCGGCATTCACCCGCTCACAGGTGTGCTCGCGATAGCGCTACCGTTCACGGGAATTTTTGCCAAAGTATTCGCAGAAATACTGGAAGAGAATCGTCATCCTGCAATGGATCTAGTTGGCAGTGGCAGCTCTTTCCTTTCTCGGTTCAGCTATACCCATTTTATGCAGGCGCTACCACACTTGCGTAGCTATACCAGCTACCGATTTGAATGCGGATTGCGTTCCAGCACCGTGCTCGGTTTTCTCGGAATCCCGACACTCGGATACTATTTGCACGGCGCCTTCCTGCAGGGAGATTATTCGCAGGTTGCCGCAGTGTTACTTTTATTCTACGCACTTGTCGCGACGCTTCGATACTGGATGCGACCTGTGCTATTGCCACTGTATCTTCTTGCGACGCCTTTCCTGCTTGGCGACTGGGCATCATTGCCGGTCAATTCTTTCTGGCGCTTCATTACTGTCGATATCGTGCCAGCACCACTGCGTAACAACGCATCTTTTGCAGATTTTATGGCATGGCTTCAGACCCTGTTATTTGAACAGGCATTACCCGGGCTTTTCAACACTCTGGTGCTTGGTCAGATCGCCCTGGTCGGGACAGCGTTGCTCGCGTTGCTCTGGTTTCCGCTGGTGTCGGAGAAATTTCTCTCTTCAGTGGGGCGCAAACTGGGCCATGTGTTTCTGGTGATTGTGCGTTCGACTCCTGAATACATTTTGGCCTTCGTCTTCTTGTTACTCTGGGGACCATCGCTACTTCCAGCTATCGTTGCGCTAGCTCTACACAACGGCGCATTGATTGCACATTTAGTCGGTGCAGCCAGTAATCAGATCACGTTGCGCATCGATCACGCCCGGCACATCAACTTGTACAGTTACGAAGTGCTGCCACAGGTATTCCGTCAGTTCCTGGCGTTTCTGTTTTATCGTTGGGAGATCATTATCCGGGAGTCGGCAATTCTCGGACTACTCGGCATTCACACGCTTGGTTTTTTCGTGATTGCTGCCATGGAAGAGTTGCGCTTTGATCGAGCGTTGGTATTGATAGCCTGTACCGCCCTGCTGAATATAGCTATCGATAGCTTGTCGCGGCGAATACGGGTCTCGCTAAACATCAATCGTTCCATCAATCACAAGAGAGCAGAGTAGGTGAGCTGCCAAGCGTTGATGAATCGAAATTTAGCTTGGCTCAGAATGTGAAGCTTACTGATAGCAGAGCAAACAATCGAAAAAGGGCGATGAATCTACAAAGAATTCATCGCCCTTTTTGAGTGTGACCAATATTACTTAGTCGTTATCAGAGTTTTCGATCTCCAGTGGGGCGTAGTAAGACCCACCAGCGGACTCGATCTCTTGACGGCGCTGTTGCCAGGCGGGGCCGGCTGAACCACCTTCCTCGTAGTTCAGATCCTGACGCAGATAGTTCCAACTGGTTGGATCCAGTTCTTGCGCCAGGGTCCAGTACTGCTCTGCCTTCGCGTCATTGTCGCTGTTGAAGTAGTAACTTCCCAGACGAAATGCCGGTTGGGCACGTTCAGCTTCTGGCGTGCGTTCGAAGATACTCTCTTCAACACGGTCCTGGTCCCAGGCGTGGACACTGTCCCAGCCATTGGCCACCCAATCGCGAACGATTGGCGTGTATTCATCGGTACCTATGGCGCCATTAAAATGGGTTGTTGCATAGGTGCCTTCATTAATGCGGGCGATACGACCCTCTTCGTCGATCCACACGCCAGAAGGCACGTTGACCAGATTGTACAGCGCGCTGATGTGGTGATTCACATCAATCAGTGCTGTGTAAGTGACGTTTGCCGCATCGATGATGGGGCCTGCGTCTGCTTCGCCGCCTGTATCCTGGGCAGCGGAGATGATTTCAAAATCGGGATATTCAGCCTGGATTTCTTCGTATATGGACTGCCACACGGGCACGTCTAAACGACAACCTCACCACGAGGCCCAGGTTAGTAATAAAACTTTCTTCCCTCGATAATCCGACAGTCTGACGATATTGCCGTCACGATCGGGCAGCTCAAAATCCGGCGCCATGCCACCACGAAAGAACGACTGTCTTTCCAGAGGCATCATGCCAAAACTCCAAACGCCGTCCTCGTAGTCAGCTACCCAGGCCTGCTGCAATCGGTCTGCCAGACCTGTCACATTGAACCAGCCTTGGCCGCCACGGGTGACGTACATATCACTGTCGCGGTCTTGCAGAACGGGTATGCAGAGGTCTTCCAGACAAGCACCTTGTGGCTTCAGTTCGAAGTCATTGATGCGTGTCAGGTCCTCCGGCTTTACCCACAGCTCGCTGGCATCCGGCAAGGTCTGCTCGATCTCCACGACACGCTCTTTATAGAGCACCACCGTGTTCTGCTGGGCGAGCGCTGTCGCGCTTGCTCCGGCGAGTCCGAGAGCCAGGCAGAATCCCAGGGCGTGCTTGCCGCTGATTGGACTCATAACTTACTCCTTTGTGTGAAAGATCAGCGCATTGCCACAGAGTGACTACTCACTGAGCACTAGCTCATCTACAGAAGCTGCTAGCAAAGCCCGACGGGGATTTAAGCCAATTCTGTAGAAGTTCGCAGCATAGATAGCTCTCTATCCTGCAAATTCTTGTCTGATTTACAGACTTTTATTGTTGAATTTGGAATCTGGAACCCAGACCCGAGTTGTGAGGTTAAAATTTCACCCCATACATAGTACGCGCTCAAAGCAAATAACGATTAAACCAATCTACTGTGCGTTCCCATGCCAGGGCAGCAGCGGCCTCGTCATAGCGCGGTGTCGTGTTGTTGTGAAAACCGTGACTCGCACCCTCGTAAACGTGAGATTCATAGGTCACATCGTTATTTCTCAAGATTTCTTCATAAGCAGGCGCGCCCGCCAGGATGCGAGTATCGCTACTGGCATTTTGAAACAACAGCGGTGCTCTGATATTTCCCGCAATGTCTAATGCTGCCTGACTGCCATAGAAGGGGACTCCGGCGTCAAGCTCCTCGGGGACCGTGGCGGCAAGATTATTAACCACGCCTCCACCATAACAAAACCCAACTGCACCGACTTTGCCATTGCCCAAGGGATGATTTTTCAAGTAGCGAATGGCAGCCCGCCAATTTTCCATCATTTCTTCTCGATCCAATTCGCGCTGCATCGCTCGACCATCGTCGTCGTTGCCCGGCCAACCTCCCATCGGGCTAAGTGCGTCCGGGGACATGGCCATAAAGCCAACTAGCGCCAAGCGCCGGGTGACATCTTCGATATAGGGGTTTCGCCCGCGATTCTCATGAATCACCAATACTGCTGGTAGTGCCAGGTTCTCTCGGTTGGCGGGTCGTGTCAGGTAGCCTTGCCAGTTTTGCGGAGAAGGGAATTGCACATACTCAGTACTGATACGAGGGTCATCATCTGCGATTTCCTGTGCCTCAGCATAGTTGGGCTGCAAGCTGTCGAGAATCGCTGCAGCGGTGAGCCCACCAAGCGCATATCGAGACACCGCTTTGAGAAAGCCTCTTCGGTCGATCGCGCCGTGTACGTATTTGTGAAACTGATCCAGAACTTCTGGATCAAAATCCTGGATGGTTTTACTCGGTTTCGCCATGGACCGGTCTCCTGAGGATTTTGGATTAGTTGTTGGTATTGCTGCTAATGAAAATGCCCATAAGCCAATCAACATCGCCACCCAAGGCCTCTTCTCCAGATGGCATGCCATTTTCGTTGAGGATATGTGCGGTAATGGCTGTGGCTTCGCTGGTTCCTAAACTGCCCGGTTGATCCAGCGGCATGGTATTGGCTATGCGCACATAAAGGGCACTCAGGGGTAAGTCTGTCCAGATCGTGTTGAATGCCGGACCACTGAATTCCTGAATGCTATGACAGCGCACGCAGTGTGTGTCGAATAAACCTTCTCCACGCTCAGCCTGAGCGCTGGTGAAAATGCCATCTGAGGTGGATGTAGGCACTGACTCGCCACAACTAATCAACGCTGCCATCACGAGTGACAGCAGCGCTGTTGTTTTTATTCCTGCCTTCGAATCAGGGTCTGGGCGGAAAATCATACTGTAGTGGTTCCGGACACTCACTGCCGCGTGCTTCGCCTCTTACCCAACTTGCCAAGGCCAATCGTTCTGGATCATCGGCTGAGTACCAGCGGCGGCCACCGTTATGCATCAAGTCGCCTCCGGCATTCGGGTGCAAGGGTTTGTGCAGAAAGCGCGTACTCTCAGGACGACCTGGGTCAATGAGATAAGCCAGTGATTCAAATGCCTGTCTCGATTGCTCAACGGTCCAGTAACTGTTTTCTGGAGGTGGCACTGCGAACTCACCACTGTGGCACTCCATGCAGGGCATCGCATTCTCAATCGGGTTGGCGAAAATGGGCTGAACGCAAGAACGGAAGAATTCGAAATCAACTTCAACAATGGGGTCTGCACCGGCATTCGGGTCACCGCTGCCGATCCACTCCGCGATGATTCGGTATTCGCTATGGGTGACCGAATCCCAGAAATTACCACCAGAGTGCCGATCACCGCCTGCAGTAGTAGCTAGCGGTGCCAGCAACAAGCGACTGGTCTCCGGCGCACTCGGGTTCACTAACATTGCAACGTTCTCGAAATTCTGGCGGGACTGTTCCTCAGTCCAAAAAATGTTGCCATCTTCAATGGTCAGCGGTTGAAGACCTAACGGCGCGTTGGCTTGTGAAGTATGACAGGCGACACAGGATGTATCGGTGCCGACGAACCCTCCCCGATGACGCATAAAAATAGGCTCAACGGCGGCGACGTAGTAGTCATAGTTCAGCCCTTTGTTTGGCGCCGTGCTGGAATTATCACTCGATGGTGGCGAGGCTGCTTGCTCCGGGGTTGTGCTCTGTTCTCCGCAGGAGATGACTGCGGCGGAAACAAAAACCAGTAGGGTGAAGTGCGATAGTGTTTTTATCATTGCGCATCTCCTTCACTCTCACCTGCCATTCCACCTTCCATTTCTCCTTCCCAGTCAGCAGGCATGATTGCGGTGAAAATTCGCTTGGGCGCTTGTCCGACAGGGAAGCGCTGTATCACTTCCCTTGTTGCTACGTCTACTACCGCCGTTTCATTATGGCCAGAGACGCCAACCCAGAGATGCTTGCTATCCGGAGTGGTGGTTATCCAGGCAGGATTGCCGATATAAACTCGCCCCAGGTACTCATAGTCAGGAAAAGAGTAGCCATAAATGTGTGAGGTGGCACGGCTTGAGTGCCATACCTGGCTCTGATCGGGCAGAATGACAATGCCATGGCTGGGTGCGCTTTGAATGCCATCCGCAGTTTGATCGACACGCGTCCAGGAATCCTCTGGCGGGCTGATCTTGTTCATGACTTCCTGGGTTTGCCAGTCGATCTCCCAAAAGCCGTGCCAGCCACCTACGTTAACCAGCAGTGAGCGAGTAGAACCATCAGCATTGGTGGTAAATGCGATTGGGCGTACGCCGCCGGTAAACGGGTTTTGTGAGTAGGGGATGGACAACTCCCAAAGTGTCTCGTCGGTTTCCGTATCAATCGCGATAATCTCGCTGGCGCCGATCATGCCACCTACTGCGTAGCGGCCATCGGGGGTCACAAACGTATTATGTACCCCACCACCGGTTTCGATATTGGCGATAATCTCGTGGCTGTCCATGGAGATCACCTGAATCAAGGGCTGCTCGATAATAGCCACATAGACTTTGCGAGCACTCATACTGGCCGAAAGATTGTGCGGGCCCGCTGCCAGCTGTACGCGATCGACCAGTTCAAAAGTGCGTGTGTCTACCACATCGACTGTGTGATCGTGCTCATTGGTGAAATAGTAATAAGTCCCGTCCGCGTGTACCGTAGCCCCATGATTGTGGGGAAGATCCTCGATGTAACCAACCTGTTCCATGGTTTCGGGGTTGAAGACGTAGACATCGTCACCGGCAGAGTTGGTCTGCAAGATACGGATCGGTCGATCAGTAATTGGGCCGGTTACCGTATTGACCTGGTAGGTCTGAGCAAAAAGAGACGTAGCGAACGTGCTGGCGAACAACAAACCTATGGCACTTGCTATCGGAATCGATCTTATCAGAGGGGCTTTCATGTTGACCTCCGCTTGTTATTGGTTTTCGGTGATCTGTTCTGAAACTGTCGTCTATCGCGATTTTGCAAACTAACACCCTGTTCCTGCTCGCGCAATGCTTGGCATTTCAGCTACAGGTATAGCATCAGGGTAGTTCACTCACTACGAAATCAGTCTCCTGAGTGTTTGTGACCGCAACTCAACAACAATCATTACAAGGTCTCTGGTGTTTTAGGCCATAGAGCTGAAATACAGGTACAAAAAAAGGGCCAGCTCTTGCGAGCTGGCCCTCTGACTTTAAAACGATTGCTTAAAGCGTATCGTTTAGAAGTTGTAGCGAGCTGTCAGTCTCAGAGAGCGCGGCAACTGGTAAGAAACCGGCTTGAGAAAGTCAGGATCGGCTGCACCAGAAGCGGTGTCGCCTTCTTCGCTCACACGCAGAACGCTGTCGAAGTCCAGTACGTTGAAGACATCGAGGCTCAGCAGCAGGCTGCCAGCGTTACCGAAGTCGAAGTTGTACTGGGCGCTCAGGTCAATCTGCTTGACGTTGTCAGTACGACCCAAGCTACCACGTGGTACGGCAGTGCCCTGACAGAAGTGCGATGCTGCGCCGTATTCTTGCGCGAACGCGTCAGTCGGGTGCTCACCGAAGCAGCTGATCGGACGACCAGATTGCCACAGCAGGTTAGTACCGATGCTCAGACCGTTGTCGAACTGATAGCTACCCCATGCCTTGAAGGTGTGGGTGCGGTCATTCGGCAGGCGACCAGATGCGAAATCAACCAGACCTGGCTGGTCGAAGTTCGTGGTGATACCGGCGTCGTCCTGACCGTTGTCAGACTTAACATAGCCTTCGTGGTTACCTTTGCTCAATGCATAGGTGTAGGACAGATCAGCTGTCCAGCCATCGGCTAGTGGACGGTTCGCAGTGAACTCCAACGCGCGGTACTCACGATAGGCATTATCGTAGCCCAGCTGAGCGGCAGTAAGGTTGATCGTCTCATCCGTTTCCGGAATATAGACTCTCATCGCCTCACCTGGATTGGTCAGTACATACTGGTGGAAACCGCCGAAGGCATCTTCAACAGTGCCGCCAGCAGTCCAGTTACCAACAGTGTTGTAGTAATCGATAACAGCAGCGTCGATTGCTACGTCTTCGATAGTTGTACCCAGCTTACGCTCGATACCTTTGATGCTCAGCTGGATGTCGTTGTCCAGAGTCCACTGGTAACCCAGGATGTACTCTTCCTGGAACATCGCGTCCAGATTTGCGTCTGCCACAGAGCGAGTATCGGGCACAGTACCGTCACCGAATACGTCAGTTCTGTAGATTGGGCCCAGACCTGTTGGTACACCCTGGCTGTCTACGCTGGTGCCATCCCAGTCATAGTAGTCATGGATGTAAGTCTCGTTACCAGCCATACGAATGTTGGTATTCGCAGCGATTGGCAGGTGGTATTTACCCCAGTTAGCGAAAACCTTCTGACGACCGTCACCGACTGGATCGTAAACAGCTGCCAGACGTGGTGCCCACTGATCTTCAACTGAAACGAACACACCGCCTTCGGCGTTCAGGTTTTCGAAAGACTCGTTACGGATACCCAACTCGAAAGTCAGCTTGTCAGTAACCTGCCAAACGTCCTGAATATAGTACGCTTCGGAGAAAGTAGAGAAGGAACCACCTACTGAGTAGTTACGACGGCGAACATTGGCGCCCTGTGGGCATTCAGTCGCAACGTCACAGGAATTGTAAGCGTTGGTTGGATCGCGCAACCAGTAAACGCCACCGGAGTTGATGGTCGCTTCGTCAGAGAAGTTATCTTCGTTGTCGATACCGATGGAGATCTCGTGGTTGTCGAATCCAGTCCAGGTCAGGTCAGCACGGAACATTTCGCGCTTGTCCTGTCCTTTGGATACTGTGAAGTTCGTCCAGTCACCGATTGCCTGGAAACCACCAGTGTACTCGTAGACCACTGGAATGTTTGCAGTTGCAGGTGCGGTAGTTCGATTCGCTTCGTTCTCACCGTAGGAGACGGAAGCTTCGAGGTCTGGACCGAAGTTACCAGTGTAGGTAGCGATCCAGTTCTCACCACCTTCGTCGTAAACGGTGTCACCGAGGTAGGCACCACGCGCGAAAGTGTTTGCATCGAAGGAATAAACTTCTTCAATACCTTCACGTTCGTCAGTGAAGTGAGTGTATTCAATGTGATGATCAGGAGTGATGTAACCATCCAGCTTCACGCCCCAGAAACCTTCGTCTTGAGTGAACGTGTAATCACGACCAGACTGAATACCCGCATAGCGTTGCTCGCTGTCTACATCGCTGTACAGCGCGTAGAAGAACAGGCGGTCTTCAAGGATAGGACCAGACGCATAGATGTCGTATGTAGTCTTCTCGTTGATGTCCAGATCGTTTGCAGCGGCGAACGTATTCGGGCTGGTCTCGAGTTCATCGTCATAGTAGGCGTTGATACCGAAGTCCCACTCGTTGGTACCACTCTTGGTGGTAGCGTTCATTACACCACCAGTAGAGCGGCCGAACTTCGCGGAGTAACCACCGGTCTTGACCTGAATAGTGTCGTAGAACTCGAAAGGAACCTGGGAGAAACCAACACCAGTACGGAAGTTGGTAGTGTTCAGGCCGTTGATGAAGCTGGTGTTCTCAGCGATTGATGCACCACCGAAGGATGCAAGGCTGTTGCCTTTGGCTGAGATGTTGGCGCCACCGAAACGGTTGTCACCCAAAGTGGCACCAGGTGCCAACAGAGCAACAGAAGTCAGGTCGCGGCGAACAGGAAGCTCAAGCAGAATTTCCGAGTTAATTACCAAACCTGATTCAGCGATGCTGGTATCTACTGATGCCATACGGCGGCCAGTAGCTACGATTTCATTGATGATGCTTTCGCTGGTTGCCATGGTGACAGTAGTGGCACCACCCAGAGATACATCAACAACCATGGTGTCTACGACTGCGCCGTTCTGCAGTACGCGAACCTCATAGGAACCTGGTCGCAGGCCGCCGATGTCAAATTCACCGTCTGAGCTGGTCGCTTCGCTACGTGCAGTACCACGAGCGTTGCTGACTACCTCAACGACGGTGTTGGCGCTGGCGCCTTGCACAACACCACGGATAGTACCGTCAGTGTTCTGCGCGTCGGCTACGCTGGCTGTCAGTAAGGCTACTGAACAGATTGCAGCAGACAGGCTTTTGCGGACAAATCGCGCACGACGATTCGCCACGATTGTGGATCGTTCTTTCATATTGCCCCCTTGTGGGTATGAAGTATTTATTTTTTTGCTGACCTTCAACTACGCCTTATTGTTGCCACAATTCACCAAACCGGGGTTGCCAGCTTGTTGATTGGAGCTGTTTTTTAATTAACAGGGTTAACTTTTATTAACGGCGTTAATTTTAGGTCAGCGTTGGCGGAATCGTACCAGCTTCCGACAGCCCTTATCTAGCCCTAACTACGCAAAATCATTGGGATTTTTTAGGTAATTCGAGCGCCTGCTAGAGAGAAAATCCGGCAAAAATTCGTTACAAATTACTCGCAAAATCAGCCATTGGATTGTTACAAAACTGTAAGACATTGTTTTCAGTAAAGTTTTGACACAGCTTGTTACAGAAATTGTGACAAAATGTTACAAAGTTTTTCAGGGCGTGAAACAATTCGTGGGGTAACCGACCCGACCGATCAAAAATATTTTTTTGCAAAAAAGTTAAATTAATTCCTGGCGAGGGGGGCAGAAGAGAACAGTTACTGAATATTTGAGTGCAAATGTTCGTCATTCCGTCGGATTCGCTGTCAGCCGACGGTCGCTACAGCCTCGAGTGTCGAAATTGGGAATCGATACGGCCAATCAGCCGCGAAAAAGGACCAGCAATTAAGGTTCGGGAAACCTGGCAGGCGTGGAAGTGGCCGTGAGTGGTTTTGTGGAGGCTATTTAAGGGGAAGGATTAGGAAACCTGGGATAAGAATCTGAGGAGTATCTGAGGAGAAACTGAGCAGGCACCAAGGAGCAAGGAAGGAGAAATCGAAAAGAGAGTGCGAAAAGAGAGTGCGAAAAGACAGAATGCAGAGAAGATGTAATCAGCAATACACTATCGAATCTCAAGCGCTTATAAGTCAGCCGCCGGGATGCGTTCGAAGCGATAGGAAACGGGTATGCCAGCCTCGAGTCTTGGACGATAAGCGGACTGACGCAAGCGTTCAGTAATGGCCTCCTGATTCTCCGTCTCCAGATCCGCCTCGGTGCCTATGATGCCGAGGTTTTGCACACTGCCTTCCTCGGTTACATCAAACGAAACCAGTCCACTTGGCGTGGCGGCGAAGACTCCAATCGCTCGGGGATTGTCTGAAGACATGTTGCCAATGATGTCTCTGGGCAAATCCATCAGAGAGGTGCCCAGGGATTCCTCCAACCCCGCTTCTACAAGTAACTCGTGAGCTCTGCTATAGAGTGCCCGGGCCTGGTCCAGGTCACGGAGCAGGAAATTCATATCGCCGAGTTCCAGTGTTGCCCGAACCAGCAGCTCCGGAGAGGAGTCAGCAGTTGATTCCAATTCGCCGATCAGGGATTGGTAGCCCTCCAGAATCTGCCGAATTTGAAACTGCAGCGCATCGGATTTCACCTGCTGACGGCTCTCGAAAAAATCAGGATTCGGCACCTGGGTATTGCTGCAGATCGTAGTTGGCTGTCCGTTGCGAATAACCACATAACAGCGTTGACCAGAGATTGTTTCAGGGGCGCTTGCCGCAAACTCATCGTAAGGCTGAGCATAGATGGCCATCGCGGTGAAGTAATGGGCGAGGCTCTTTTCTCTGGTATAGATAAAGCGCTTCTCCAGATAGTCAGGCGCATCGGATGCCAGATTGTCCATGAGTGCTGCGTACTGGCGCACTGAGTCTTCCAGCGGGGAGCCTCCTTCCGCAACATCGAGTGCGCTGCGTTGGGCAGCGATCTGCCAGCTGGTGAACCAGCGAACCCACTGCTCATATTCGGGTTCAGAGATAGCGACGCTGTTCTCCAGTACTGACAGAGCGATGTAGAAATTGCGATTCACCAGCTCCCAATCACGATTCATAAGAGCGCTGTCGATGGCTCTTTCAAGCAGGGACAGCTGATTTGCACTATACAGGCCATCACGAATCCGCATGGTTTGTAGTGCTTGCTCATAAGCATCGGCCGCTTCGTCAAAGCGACTGAGTTCATCGAGGGTTGCAGCGAGATCCAGATTTATTTCAATGAAGCTCTCATTGTAGCCGCCCTGCATTTCAGCGAGTGCCTGGCGATAATTCACGACAGCGGCTTCGGCGGGATTCTCTATTTCAGCTTGCGCTTCATCCTGACCAAAAAGCTGCGCAGAAAAGAAAAGGGAGAACCCCCCGGACAAAAGGCTTGCTAATAAGCCCGCACGTTTTGAATTGCTTGGCATCGCTACATCCCCTGAAGTTGGCGACTTCTATTCTTGGTAATGACGCTTCTACTTTACTACTTACTTAGTCTGCAACCACGTACATCTAATGCATCTCCATGTCCTGACTATGGTTCAAACTACTGCCCGAACTACTGGGAGAAGATGCAACTATCGTATAAGCTGCCGGGCCTGCTTGTGGCTAGAGCCCACTCGCACAAAGCCTCTGAATTTGGAATCAGGGGTCTACAGTACGCAGTCTTGAGACATTGGAACGGTAGCCTTAAATATTGAACAAGTCCAATATCGAGATCAGGGCACTTGTTTTCCATACCATTGAAATAGACCCGTTACACTAGAATTGAGACAGAGAACAATGACGAAATCTTTCAGCGCAATCCAACAGAGAGCAGAGCAGCGCAAGGGCGGTCCCGCCAAGCTAAAAAAACTACTCCCCGATGTGGCGAGCAAAGCGCAGCTTAAAAAACTCGGCGACGACCGCTATCTGGCCATGATGACCAAGTGCATCAATCAGGCCGGGTTTAGTTGGAAAGTCATCGAAAACAAGTGGCCAGAATTCGAAGAGGCGTTTCATGGCTTCAATCCGCGCACGCTGGGTTTGTTATCGCCTGAGCAATGGGAGGCATACACCAGCGACCGGCGAGTGGTGCGCAACTGGCAGAAGATCAAGGCACTGCAGGAGAATGTTTTCTTTGTGCAGGACATAGCCAGGGCTCATGGCAGTTTTGGTGCATGGTTGGCAGATTGGCCGATTGAGGACCAAGTGGGTTTGATGACCCATCTCAAAAAACAGGGTTCTCGATTAGGCGGGCAGACCGCGCTCTGGTTTCTACGTCGCGTTGGTAAGGACTGTTTTATCTGCGCGCGAGACGTTGTCACAATGTTGAGGTCGATCGGGCTGGATATTGCTGAGCAGCCCAGCAGCAAGCGAGATCTGTTGAAGGTGCAGGCTCAGTTTCTTGAGTGGCACGAAGAAACCGGTCTCCCTCTTAGTCACCTGAGCCGAATCGTTGCGTGCTCAGTTGGAGAAAACTACCTCTGATGTTCACTGGATTCGTTTAGCACTCAAAGCGTTTCGAATCGACACACCACTCAACCAGCAGAAAGAGTCAGCCAGAGTGTCCTATGGGAAGCGGATTTGAAGCGGGAACTTGTAGATCAGTTCTAATCTGCAGAAGTGCTGCCTGGAGCTGACAGAGCTGAACCAGAGTCTTGATCGTGAGCAACTGTGGTCTCAGCCGCAGAAGACATGCTCATCAGCATCAATAACAGGCTCGCGAGCAACACGGCCACCAAAGTGGCTCGAATGGTCGCGATCTTGGCATCCTGATTTACACAGAGGCGGGAAAGCTTCGAAATGGAGCGCTGCAACATGTCCATCCGCTAAAACTAGCACAGGAATTCTGTGTATAAAAGTAACGATTACCCCAGGTTCTGTCTCATTTTTGTAAAAATCTCACTCAGGGTACGGAATTCCTCGCTCTCGGAGGATTTCGGCGAGTAATCGACTGCCATTCACTCCGGTTGGAAAGCCCGAATAAAGGGTGACATGTGCCATCATTTCAGACAATTCCTGTGGAGTGACGCCATTATCAAGTCCTCGATTGATGTGCACGCGCAGCTGATCAGTCTGGTAAGCGCCCTGAGTCATAGCAATGGTGATCAGGCTACGTTCCTTGGCACTTAGCTCACTGGTTCGGCTCCAGGTCTCTCCATATACCAGCTCATCGAGTAATTCATCGAGGTAGGGTGCCGCAGGGAAGCGTGCATCTGGAAGCTCAATATCGCGCGCCACCATGACTTCCTCGGCGACTCTCGCTGCATTCACAGCAGTTGGGAAGCCAGAATAGAAAGCCACATGAGTGATGACTTCAGCAATCTCATCCGGCGTCACTCCATTGTCCAGAGCGCGACCAACATGGTGTCTGACCTCGCTCGACGCGTAGAGGGCTGTACCCACCGCGACTGTAATCATGCTTCGATCTCGAGGTGACAGTTCCGATCGCTCCCAGGTTTCAGCGTAGACGACCTGGTTAAGAAGGTCGCGCAAATATGGTGTGCCTGGGAACGCACCAGGAAACTCAATTTCCGGGTTTTCGGGTGGCTGTCGCGGAGACGCACCGGGAGGGCTCTCCGGCAAACCGCGTTCAGCAAACACTTCTGCGGCAACTCTTGCTGCGTTCACACCAGTTGGAAAGCCGGAGTACCACAGAACATGCGCAATGATTTCAGAGATCTCCGTCTGTGTGACACCGTTATCCAGTGCCCGCCGTAGATGCAGACCCAATTCATAGGTTGCGTACAGTGATTGGTTAACTGCAACAGTGATCATCGATCGATCTCTGGCAGACAGACCGGGTCGTTCCCATACATCGCCGTAGAGATAGGTGTTGCGGATCTGCCCCAGATACGGCGCGGCATCGTAGGCACCAGGTGGAGGTGGGGGTTGTTGTGCGAAGCTTGTCGATGCCATGAGCAGCAAAACGAGGCCGAGAGCACGAGAGATGCTATGTCGATTCAGGGACGTGCAATGTAGTGAGCGAGTGATTTGGTTGAAACGCATAGAAGCCACCTTGAGATTGTTCTTGTTTTATTCTGATCCTGACAGAGCGAAGCAAGGCAAATGATCAGGAGTGCTCAGCCAGTGCGAGTCTGAGATTAGCACTTCCTGCCCTGCAAGTCCCAAATAGCGAATCCTGACTAGCTTGCGATTCGTTTCTTGAGGCGCGGCCAAAGGGCTCGGGATGAAGAATCAGACCGGGACAGAAGCAGAGTGTGATAGAAGTAATAGGGCGGGGCTAAATACAGGGATTAAGTGCAGGGATTAAATATAAAGAAAAGTGCTATCCCACCGCCTGTTTGCTGAGCTCCACAGACTTGCGCATTGCAGTGGCTACCACATCGGCAAGCTCCTGCGTTCGATAGGGCTTGCGAATGAATCCATGAATACCGTCCTTGACCAGTTCCTGCACCATGCCGTCCTGGCCATAGCCGGTTGTCAGTATAGCGATGACATCGGGGTCAAATTCGCGGAGCTTCTGAAAACATTCCTTGCCGTTCATGCCGGGCATACGCCAGTCGAGTAATACCAAATCGATGTCGTCTGCGTTTTGGGTATAGACATCCACTGCGTCCTGACCGTCTCGCGCGAGGCAGGTATCGTAGCCGAGAGACTCCAGGATAAAACTAACTGCATCTCGAACGTCGTCGTCATCGTCTACGACGAGAATATTTCCCTTGCCGACCTGGGGTCCAGCGTTCGCATCGGTGTCATCCGATTGCGCAGCGTCTACCAATGGCAGTTCGATGGTAAATGTCGTGCCGACACCAGTCTTGCTGTCCACTCGTATTTTTCCGCCGTGGTGCTCAACAATTCCATATACGGTTGCGAGTCCCAGACCTGTGCCTTGTCCTTGCTCCTTGGTAGTGAAGAATGGTTCGAAAATGCGGTCTTTGATTTCGTCGGGAATGCCAGGCCCGTCATCGCAGACAGAGAATTCCAGGAATTGTTCATGAGAACTCGTCGTCTTTTTCAGTGCCAGAGAGATATTGCCGCCGTCCTCAAGACTGTCCCGCGCATTAACAATCAGGTTCATTACCGATAAATGCAGCTGATCCGGGTCGCCGTAGACGAAATAGCTCTCGCCATCTGACTGCCAATGAATTTGAATTGAGGCGTCAGTTGTCTGTTTTAACAAGGTGGCGACTTCCGAAACTATCGCTGCAAAGTCGAGTGACTTATTCTCGAACTTGCCCTTGCGAGCGAAGCCCAGGAGGTTCTGCGTTAACTTGCGACCGCGCTCTGCAGCTGCGGTGATTACTGTGCTGGCCTTCTTGATATCTGGTTCGAGATCAGTGCGAGACTCAAGCAAGGTTGAGTACCCCATAATGCCAGTGAGTAAATTATTGAAGTCGTGTGCCACACCTCCAGCCAGTGAGCCAATGGCCTCCATCTTGCGCGCCTGAAACAGTTGCGCTTCGAGCATGTGCTTTTCCGCCTCCTGCTCCTTGCGTTGGGTGATGTCGCGAGTGACACCGACATAACCGACCGGCTGTTTGTCATCGTTGAGATACATGCGGAAATGTACTTCGCAGTTCAATTGATGCCCGTCTTTGCGAATGAACTGCAATTCCAGTAAGTGCTCCGGCACAGGTTTGCCAGATGTGTAGCTCCAATTCTTGTCGCTTTGGGTTCTGCTGATAAGCGTCTCGAGACTATGAGGGGTGAACAAATCGTTCCAGGAAATGTCGATCAATTCCTGCTCGGTATAGCCCAGAACCACCAGTGAAGATGGGCTCGAGTAGGTGAGATGCAGACGTAAATCGCACTTCCAGATGATATCTGTGATGTGTTCAGCGAGAAGTCGGTACTTCTCTTCACTTTCACGTAATGTAGCTTCGGCTTTTTCGCGTTCCAGTATTTCCATCTGCAATTGATTGTTGGAACGGGTTAATTCCATCGTGCGTTTGCTGACGAGCCGACCAATTTGTTCTGTTCGCACACGGCTAAGACGCACATAGCCAGCAACCAATAGACTAAAGAGAAAGCCACCACCGAAAGCGAAGAGCGGTCGGCTTGTTTCTGCTGCGTCGAGATACTCCGGTTGGGCAACCGTCACGATATCGGTTGGGCCACTACCTCGGTCTGCACGGGAGCCACCGACGAGAGATTGTGTTGCAGCAAGCGCTGTTCTCAATTCATTGCTCTCTCTGTTTTCAAGTGACACAAGTTCAACGCCCCCAGGTGGTGAAAAGCCTGACACTAGAGTCGTCGACATATTGGACAGCGCGATAATGCCCACAAACCCGAGAAAACCATTTCCAGTTTCAAATACAGGCTTCAAATGCAGGCGCAAATTCATGTAGGGGAGATTCAATTCTTCGCTTGGTGAGCTATAGCGTGAATACAGGGCAATCGCATCGAACTCTCTTGCGAGCTGTAACAATAATCCTGTGATGTCATGGGAGGCGAATTCAAGACCCAAAATGTCCAGCGCATCGACTTCGGCTGAGTGAATGCGCTCAATTGGTAGATGGTACTGTGCGCCGCTAAGTAACGGACTATTGATCGTGTTGAAGTCATCAAGCAGTGGATGGCTACTTGGTGTCGAGGTAACCCTGAGATTGCTATCGTACTCGGAAGTCGCGTCCAGCGCTGGCACCCAAATAATGTTGCGTGTACCACTGGCGTAACGCTGCAGTGAAGGGAACGCTGCGTCGATTCCCTGTTCGGCTATTTCATCAGCCATCGCGTTCAGATCATTAGCGACATTAACCGAATAGGCTCGAGAAGATTCAAATTGGATAAAGGAAATCGCGCTGGCAGAACGCAATTCGAAATCAGTTCGCAGCTGATTGAGATCATCCTGGCGCAATGCAACAGCAGCGGCAATGCTGAGCAAGCAGCCGACGAGGAAAACCGTCAGGGCAGGTGAGAACCAAACTCTAACGAGATTTGTGGGTAGCACGAATTTTGGCATGCCGATCTTCTAGCTTTTATTGTGAGTCTTCTTACGGCATGAAAGACTTCTAACTGAAATTGAACAGCATTGATCAGACTATAGCAAGGACAAGTGTGCGTTCAGGTTGGGGAATTGATGATATTGCAATTTTGCAACTGCGTTTTGGCAACAGCAACTGAATAGCTTCGCGTCGAAGCAGACAGCTTTTTAGTGGAATATTTGAGAGTTCCTGATGAAATCATCAGGGTTCGCTGAGTTCCATTTTTAATCGATTGGTTCCAATCTTATTTGAATAGCTTTTTGAGCAGTTCACTCACTTCGAGCGAGCTACCTAGAAAAGTTCCACGCCTATTCGTCTGACTACTACAGCGAGTAACAGAAAACACGCGAAAGTCAGCAGTGCACTCAACAGGAGGGCGAACCAAAAGCTGAATCGATCAATCAAATAAGGGAAAGCCAGAAACATGGGCAACGTAGGGAGTACGTACCAGAAAGTGTAAATGGCATGCTCAGAAATCCGTTGCTGAGATTGGCCTTCGATATAGAGCCAGATCAGAACCAGAATTGTGACTGTCGGAAGTGCCGCTACAAGAGCGCCAACCCGCGGCATAAACTTCGCGAGTTCAGAGATCCCGACTATGAGAATTGAAGTAACAATGAATTTGGTGAGCAATAATGGAATTGATGCCATGAGAACAATCCTGTCTCTAATCGAGAATGTGAGCAGATACAGCGTATATGATCTGAAAGGGTCAAAGGCTGAGTATAGGATATCTCGTTTGATTGCTCTGAGTCTGAAGGCGCTCAAATTCTGTACCCGCATCCAGTTGACCTTCCATAAGTGTCATAAATTGCACGTAGACTGCTCTATGTAGACCGATTAAGCTGGTGGCGCCCTGTATTACTTCCGCTGAGAAGCATGAAGAGCAGAATAAGGGTTGAGACCGAGTTAGAGAAATAGTTAGAAGAAGCAACAGCACGATAAAATAAGAGTTTGAAATCGATCCCGGGACTGGTGGAACACGCCATTCCTATGGACTGTAGAGTGAATTGAAAAGCAATCAGCCTTAGATTTATGGAATTGGACAATCCTACACTGATAATAGCCACTGCCCTGGTGACGCTGATCGCCTCATCTGCGCTCTTTATCAATTGGGCAGCCAATCGCCACGTGCCTGGATTGTTGAAGATCGCGGCCGGCTATTTGATTACTGCTTCGGGATTGATGTTGCTGAGCCAACAGGGTTATCTCGATCCGTTGTTCTCGATCGTGCTGGCGAACGTCACAGTTTTTAGTGGCCGGATCGTGTCGCTGATGGGTTTCGCCGAGTATTGGAATCAGGAGGATAATCGTCTCCCGCAGATCTGTATCGCTGCGCTGGCCGTGTTCATAATCCCTTTCACTTATTTCGCTCTGATCGAAGATTCGATTGGTTGGAGAATTGCGCTAGCATCGCCAATCAATATTTTCCTCAATCTCTGTACGATCTATGTATTGCTAAGCGGGATTCGCATTGAGCGAAATTTGCGCCCGGTAATGAGTGTCGCCACGCACTATGGTGCTTATCTGCTCATCGCGCTAATGACGGTTAACACTTTCGGTGAAGGCCTGATCGCTTTTCTGCGCAGCAGTGATTCACTGATGGAAGCGGATGCGAGTACCAGCTTCTTTTTTCTTGGAGTGATCTTCACTGTCGTCATATTTCCTTTCTCAGTGATTATTATGACGATGGAAGAGCTGAAAGTTGAATTTGACGAGAATGCGATTTACGACCCGGTCACCACTATTCTCAATCAGCGTACGTTTCTTGAGATTGGGCAGCGCATTATTGGGGTAGCGCTGCGCTATAAGAAGCCAGTGTCATTGCTGACCATCGAAGTCATTAATATGGCCCAGATAGTCGAGCAGCACGGGCACCAGGTCGCCAACAAAATACTGAGGCATTTCTCTGCGCTCGCCAACGACAATCGACGAAATGAAGACATGATGGCAAGAACGAGTTTCAAGGAGTTTCGCATGCTGTTGCCGGGTATTCCGGAATCCGGCGCCAGAGTAGTGGTCGAGAAAATCTTCAAGGCGAACGAAAGCAAAGACTTCGAGGTTGAAGGCGAGAAGATCGATATTGAATTCATCGTCTCTTCAGTAACGCGCAATGAGCAAGAGTTGGATTTGCAGAGAATGTTACTGGATGGCGAGCTTGAGCTGGATAAGATCAAGTCTGAGGGAGAGTGAAGTACGATAAATAAATCCTTCCCCCTTGTAGATATGAATAGCTACCAAAAATGCGGCGAGTCTAATCGAGAACTTGTCGTATGAAGGCCAGTAAATCCTTACTCTGATAGGGTTTGGCCAGGAAGTGCTCACTTTCCAGTCGCTCGAGATCGCCCGTATGCGCAACGTGTCCGCTACAGAATAGTACTTTGATGTCCGGGTTGAGCTCACGAAGTTTCTCCGCGGTTTCGAGTCCCCCCAGTTTCGGCATCACTACATCCAGCATGACCATCGCAATTTCTTGCCTGTTCTTCTGGTAAATTTCCAGCGCCTGCTGACCATTGTGCGCGGTGAGTACCGTGTAGCCTGCTTGTAAGAGAATTTGTTCTGCAACCTCTCTGACGATTGCTTCATCTTCAGCGATAAGAACTGTTTCTACGCCGCCTTCAATCTTTTTAGGCTCTGGTGAAGTTGCGCTTGTCTTGTTAGTTGAGCTATCGCTGCCGACGGGTAGATACACGTTGAATGTAGTGCCTTCGCCTGGTGAGCTCTCGACGTCGATATGACCTGCATGTTTTTTCACGATACCGTAAACGGTTGCGAGCCCGAGTCCTGTGCCCTTGTCTTTGTCCTTGGTTGTAAAAAAGGGTTCGAAGATATGCAGTTTGACTTCTTCTGCCATGCCAGTGCCGTTGTCAGAAATGCTGAGTTTGAGGTAGTCGCCAGGATCAATGGGTGAAGTGAATTCGGAGCCGTCCTCACTGGTGTACGGATCGATCCTGATTCTTAGTTTGCCACCATTTGGCATCGCATCTCTTGCGTTGACACACAAATTGATGATCAATTGCTCCAGTTGAGATTGATCTGCCCATACTGGAGGTAAGTCCTCCTGCATCTTGAGCTTTAGCGAAATGTTTTCCGGTATGAGTCTGTTCAGGAGCGTGAGCAAGCTATCGATTAATGGGCCCAGATAAAGTGACTGTCGTGACATCGTCTGATGTCTGCTAAACACCAAAAGTTGATTAGTGAGAGAAGATGCTTTTTCAATGGCGACTAATGCACTTTGCAGTACAGATTCAGATTTCTCTGGAGACACACGTGCGAGTTCGATATTGCCCTGTATGGCGGTCAGCAGATTGTTGAAGTCGTGAGCAATGCCTCCAGCCAGCTGGCCGATGGCTTCGAGCCGGTTGGATTGTTGAAGTTGGTCTTGTAGCGCCTGCTCGTCTGTAATGTCTCTTGCCAAAGCGAACATAACCTGCCCATCAGGATCGGCAGTGCTGCGCCAGTTGAGCAGACGATAGCTACCATCGCTTGCCCGGTAGCGATTGGTGAAATCCAGTATGACTTCGCCTTCTTCTGTCTGACGAGTAACCGCATCAAGCGTACGTTCGAGATCGTCCGGATGAATGAAGTTGCGAAAGGGCTGATCAAGCAGCTCTTTGTCATAGCCGAGTGTTTTTTTGAAAGCCTGGTTCACTCGTTTGAAATAACCATCCACGCTAGCGACACACATCATGTCAACCGACAAGTTAAAAAAGCTTTCTTGCTCTTTATAAGCATTGCGGGTCTCAGTGATGTTTGAGGAGATGACGACGAATCCGGTTACTTCTTCGTCGCGAAAGACTGGCGCGACTTGTGACTCCCACCAGGAAACGTCACCAGAAGGAGAGGTGTAACTGGTTTCATAGCGATCGGGTTCGCCAGAGTCAACAACACGATCCAGGGCGCCTTGAATGCCTGCCTGAAATTGTTCTTCAACAATCTTGGGAAGGCAAAGGCCAATCATTTCCTCGGGCGTGATGCCCGGTACAGTGTGATTGATATATTGGATGCAGCCATCAAGATCGAGGAACATGATGTTGGCAGGGGAATGCCGGGTGATGGAGCGCAGAATCTGGTCATCCTCAATACGCTGCTCGTATTCCTGGATGCGAGATTGCAGTTCGCTAATCTGCTGTTCCGGTGTTTTCACGGAAACCGCCATGCCTTGAACCCCCTGTAAAACAGTAAGTCAGCACCGGCTACGTTACTGGGCTGAGGAGAACTTGCAAACTAAAAGGTAGCTTTGTCGTAGAAGATTGTCTAGATCGAGTGTCTCTATTTGACTCGCATGGCTCTGACAGCCTCGATTCCCGCTTGGCGATTCTCGTAGATCCCTTGTTGAAACTCCAGATAGCGTTCCAGTTCTTCAGGCCCAAGAGTGGCTGAGACCATTTCCAAGTGAAAATCAGGATGTGTGGTGAGTAGGTTTGCCTCATCGTCTGCTTCTCGTGAACTGTCGTTCAAGACTACGTTCCGGCGATGCTCGAATCGCAGAGCAGAAACGTCTATCAAGAGATTTATCAGAATCTCGCGCCGATCGTCATCGGTTGGCGTGGCAGATATTAGCGACTCATAGTCATTAATAACCGATGTGAGCATCCTTCTTTCAGCGGGTGACAGTGTCTGTAACTGGGAGAACGTCTTCATCCATGTAGATTGATTCGGAGCTAAGCGAGTACTTGTTGGCAACTGCTCTGACTCTGCCAGTATTTCTTCTTCAATTAGTTCTCTAAGTTCTGTGTCACTGAGTTCAACAATGCTTTCCAGTGCATTAAGTTCATTTAGAAGTGCGTTGTGCTTGCTACTCGCGGTCACTAATTGTTGTTGCAAAGATTCTATGCTTGCAAGCAGCTCAGATTTTAGATTGCTAGTTGTATTGCTTATGTTCTCTGCTGAATTGGACAATTCGTCGACACTATCGCTCAAGTCACGACCAGCTCCGACATTTTTGGATACAAGTAGAATTAGAATTGCGAGGCAAGTGCCTACAAATAGGTAGAGTAACTTGGTAGTCACGGATGAGGTGCTTTGCATGCTAATTTTGTTCTTTTTTTCAATGGTAAATATTCGAGGGCACTTGTCATCGCGAACTATGAGTCGTACTTAGCAGCGCCAGTTCGGTAGGGGTTAAAGCAAGGCTGAGATTATTTAGTACATATTGCGTTGTTTGTAATTCCCCTAAATTTACAGCGATTGTTTCTCGATCTTGCCCATATCGCATATAGTAATTCAGCTCATCATTTCTGAATTGTGCGAATTGAACGAGTTCTTGCAGAATCTCAACTTCTCTCTCGGGACTGGTATTTAAAGCTTGCAGAAAAGGCCCAAATTCATTGGATATCTCCGACAAGCGCCTTCTGTCCCATGAATCAAATTGCAGAATAAGATTAACGATTTCTGTTTTGCTCATCAGTTCGAATGGCAATTCTTCGTCTTCTTGCTCGTTAATGTCATTTGCTTGTTCTGCTCGTAGCTGTTGGCGCACCTCCGCACGCAGTACTCTTAGTCGTTCCGACAAGCTTGAGCTGTTTAAGCTGCCTGAGCTGTTGAGTTCTTCGATCTGAACCGCGAGAGTGCTATTGAGCGCCAGCAATTCCTGCAATTGCTCTGTGAGAGCAGCTTGTTCTTCCTGCAGTCTCATAACTTCCTCAAGTTCAGTTGCCGCAGCAACCAGAGAATCCATGCTGCTTTGCGGGAGCGCATTGCTGCCCATCTCGCCGGGCGAAAAGTATGCGAAGGCACCAAGGGACAGAATTGGCAGCAAGATAAACAGAGCTGTGAGTCGCGTATGTTGCATTCGAACAGTGGATCAAAATTGACTGGAGCGAATGAAAAACTGAAGTCAGAGTAATATCAGAAATATGACGGGAATAAAAGCCATGCTTAGATCAAAGGGGTCGGATCAATGGGGTGGGAGTAATTTGATCTTCGGCTCATGACCGTGAAGAATTCAATTGCGTGCAGGATTCGCGGGGAGAGCTGTGACCCACATCCCTGTGGGCCATCCCTGACGGGACCGGCGGCAGAGCCGGCGTCGCAATTCGTTCCCGACGAATTGCACGAACCCGACATGAAGAGATCAATACTCCGGCTGTCTTCCAAACAAAAAAGGCACCTCATTGAGGTGCCCTTCGTGTTGGTGGAGGCGGGGAGAGTTGAACTCCCGTCCGTCAGTTCGCGGCCATTGGCTCTACATGCTTAGCGTCGTCTATTAAGTTAACCCTTGCCGGCCCGACGGGCAGGGTGGCTTGGGCGAGTCTGGTTAGAGTTTAGCGGGCCAGCCCCAGACAGCCTTTCCGCGATCCTGTTCTATATGACGATTGCAAAACTCCGGTTTACAGGCATCCCTGAGGCAATCGCTAGCCAGCTATATTAAGCAGCTAGAGCGTAGTTGTCGTCGTTGGCAACTATTAAGTTGTAGTAATTGATTTACGAGAGTCACTACCCTCTCGGCATGCACCGCAGGTGTTGATACCGGCGTCGAATCCGAATCGCCCCCTTGGTTTCTGGCAGTATAGCAGAAATTGATTGTGCTCGCTGTGGCTAGTTCTTGTAGCCCTCTTTCCAGTTCTCACAGTCTTTGGCAATAGCTTGCTCCATACGTTCCAGTAGCTCAGCGCGCATGCGCAGTTTGGAATTGGTATGGGAATTGGCGTCGAGTTTTAATGCGGCCTGCGCACGTTCCTGGGCGACGGCCATGACATCGTCTTCTGTGAGTTCATCGAGTATGCCCGCGCGTAGCGCTTGATCAGCTGAGAAGTACCAGGCGAAATTTACGGCCTTGCTAAAATCTGCAGGGGTGAGTCGTTGCCGTAGGGTCTCGATCGCGAAGTGAGGAACGGTTAAGCCGATCGCCACTTCATTTGCCGCGAATTTTGAATCGCCCTTGAGACCAATTCTGTAGTCGGTCGCGAGCAGGGTGAAGATGCCCATTGCAACGGCATGACCGCTACAGGCGCAGATCGTTGGCAGGGGAAAGCTCAACAAACGCAACGCGATATTGGCACCACCGCTAAGCATGGTGAACATCTCTTCATTGCTGCCTTCTTTGAAGATGCCGAGATCGAAACCGCCAGAGAACATTTTCTCGCGGCCGGTAATAATCACTACGCCGCCGCTGGATTCGGCTTGATCGAGTGCTGCATTGAATTGCGCAAGCATGGCAGGCGACATGACATTCGCCTTGCCGTCATCGAGAGTGATTGTGGAAACGCCATCGCTATGGCTGAAAGTGACGAGCTGATTGCTGGACTGTGTCATGGACTATCCCCCCAGATAGTTGTGTTTTCACGGCGAAAATATGAATCAGATTATCGGTTACTGTGCCGAACTATTCTCTGCTTGTCGATATTCCACTCTCGGTCTTTGACGGTAGCGCGCTTGTCGTGGCTTTGCTTACCTTTGGCGAGTGCGATGCGCGCCTTTACCAGATGATCTTTCCAATACAGTTTGGTGCAGACGCAGGTTTGTCCCTTTTGCTGAACCGCATTGAATAGTTTTGCCAGCTCACGTTTGTGCAGCAGTAGTTTGCGGGTGCGCTGTGGATCAGCGACAACATGTGTGCTGGCAGTGTTTAGCGGTGTGATGTTACAGCCCAGCAAAAAAGCTTCACCGTCTTTGATAAGCACATAACTATCCACGAGCTGCACTTTCTTCAAGCGCAGACTCTTCACTTCCCAACCCTGGAGCTGAACGCCTGCCTCGAAATCTTCTTCGATGAAGTAGTCGTGACGGGCTTTCTTGTTGACGACAATGCTGGTGTCGGGTGCTTTGTTTTTACCGCTTTTAGCCATGGGCGGCGATTATAGCCTGTTAGACCCCGCAGGCTTCAAATTCATTGCGTGTGCGTGGTGTGGCAATTCGTTGTGCAAGCCCGGGGGCATTGATAGAATCCCCAGACCAAGCCAACTAACAATAAGCTAATCTACTGAGATAAAAGGGGTTTTATGGTGCAGGAGCGCGGCCAGTTCAGTTCCAAACTAGGATTCATTCTCGCCGCTGCCGGTTCTGCCGTAGGCCTCGGTAACCTCGTCGCCTTCCCGGTGATGGCCTCCAAAAATGGCGGCGCAGCCTTTCTGATCATCTACCTCTTTTTCATTGCTTTCATTTGTTACCCGGTAATGATGGCTGAAATTTCCATGGGGCGTCATACCACACGTAATCCGGTCGGTGCGTTCTCAGAGCTGTCTGGGGGTAAATTACATTGGCGCCTGGCCGGAATGTTGGCGATTCTGACCCCCTTCATGATTGCCGTCTTTTATACCGTTATCACTGTCTGGTTGGTGGTCTATATCAAAGAGACATTTACCGGGAATCTGACACTGCTGGCCGAAGACAATACCTTCGGTGAGGTCGTCGCGCGGCCGAGCTTGTTTGGCTATTTGTTTGCATTACTCGTGCTCATCTTTTTTATCCTGTTAGGGGGAGTAAAAGGTGGCATTGAGCGTTTGGCGCGAGTGCTGATGCCTGCGCTTGCAGTGATGTTGGTCTTGCTGACTATCTTCGTACTCACACTGGACAATGCCAGTGTCGGGGTTAGCTACTATCTCGTACCCGATTTCAGTCGCATCGATTTGTCGGTAATTAACGGTGCCTTGAGTCAGGCGTTTTTCTCGCTATCTCTGGGCATGGGTATCCTTATTACCTACGGCTCATATTTTAGTCGCAAGGACAATATTCCTCAGTCCACACGCATGGTAGCTGTTGCAGATACCAGCATCGCCTTTTTCGCCGGTTTGTTAATACTGCCTGCTATCTTCGCCTTCGACCCCAATACCAATACGGACGATCTCTCTACCAGTAGTGTCGGTCTGATTTTCAGTTTCCTGCCGAAGATTTTCCTGTCCATGCAGGCAGCTGTTGGTTACACCGGAGCGACTGTGGTGGCGGGCGTGTTTTTTACGCTGGTTTTTTTCGCGGCACTAACGTCGCTCGTTTCCATAATCGAAATTCCCATTGCCTGCTGGATCGATGAGCTAGGTTTTTCACGACGTAAAGCCGTTCTGTTGCAGGCAGTGTTGCTGACGATTTTTGCTATTCCGGCAACCATGAGCTTGGGTATCTCGGATTTCTTCACCAACTTCACAAGCTATGGCGGTGTGAGTAAGTCATTCTTTGATTTGGTGTCTGATGTGTTCTATGAAACCATCCTGCCGTTTGTCGGATTCACGGTGTGTATTTTTGCGGCGTATCAATGGAAGATGAGTGGTCTGAAATCCGAGTTGGTAATTGGCGATGATGATTACTCGGGATCGTTTCTTGAGAAGTACATGAACTTCTCCTTGGGCACGATTATTCCCGCGGTCTTGTTGATTGTTTTCATCAGTACTGTCTCGCAGATTTACTTCGCCTGATCACAGCCTCATATGACGCAAATTTCCCGCAGTGCGCTGGTCGAGTATTCGGCCAGCGAGATGTTTGATCTGGTCAATGATATTGAGCAGTACCCGAAATTTCTTCCGGGTTGCCAATCTGCGCAAGTGTTGAGTTCGTCAGAGACCGAGCTGGTGGGGAAGCTCAGTCTGAGCAAGGCAGGCATTTCTCAACAATTCACGACTCGCAACACGCTTGATCGACCTCGGTCTATCACCATGGAGATGGTAGAAGGAAGCTTCACCTCTTTCGATGCGCGCTGGGAATTTTTCGAGCTGGCCGAACGCGCCTGCAAAGTCAGTCTCACCATGAAGTTTCAATTCAAATCGTCACTGGTAGGGATTGCAGTGGAAAAGCTGTTCTCCGGTGTCGCCAATGCCCAGGTCGATGCAATGGTGGAAAGGGCTAAGCAAATCTATGAGTAACGGAACTCCGACAGACTCCAAAGACCTGGCAAGCAAGATCACCGTTGAAGTGGCATACGCGACACCAGAAAAGCAACGCATTATCGCCCTACAGGTGGAGACCGGAACCAGTGCCTTTGAAGCAGTCGTTGCTTCAAACATCAAGGCAGAGTTCCCGGAAATTGATATCGATTCCCAGCCCATGGGCATTTTCTCCAAACCTCTCAATGGCAAGGGCAGACCCCTGCCGCAAGACTATGTTTTACAGCCGGGTGACAGAGTAGAAATCTATCGCCCCCTACAGATTGATCCCAAACAAGAGCGGCTCAAGCGAGCTGACAAGAAAAAAGAACAGAAGGGAACTCAGGCTAAGAATAAGTCTTAGTCTCATGTCCGCGGCAAGAAATGCCAGACTTCGAATTTTCCATTGCATAGACAATTTATTTCATTCCGCTCCAGCCTCAGCTTTTAATGAAGAGCGACTTCCCGCATAATTCTGCAACAATCAACGCATTATTACGCGCTTCAGTATTTATCCCATGTCAGACGAACAGCCCAAGAATCCTAAAGCCAAACCAGTGAAACAGGAGAGTTGGTTGGTGCGCCTGGAGAAAGGCCTGCATGAATTTTATGTGACGCCTTATCGTCGCTCTTTCGCACGCGCGCAACGGGATGAAGACGATTTGTTTATGCTGCTGGTTTTCGCTGAGTCCCTGGGGGTACCCAACCCCGCGGCATTCTACACGATGGAAATGCTGCCGCTCATCTATGACCGCTTCCATGAATGGCATACTCGCATGGGCATGGAGCGTTCTCCTTTGGATCACATCAGTTGCTGTTAGATCTCGCCAGCAAGCGCTCGCTACTCTTTTTTGGTGGCAAAGGTGGGGTGGGCAAAACCACAGTCTCCGCAGCCACGGCACTGGCGCGCGCCAATGCCGGTAGCCGCGTGTTACTAGTTTCCACAGACCCTGCTCATAACCTCGGCCATCTGTTTGATCGTAAAATCGGATCCAAACCGGTACGCATCACCGCCGGTCTCGATGCGCTCGAGTTGGATCCAGAAGAAACTGTCGATTTACACATGCAAGATGTCACTCGGGCTTTGCACCAACTAATGCCGGTTGCCCAACACGGTGAGATTGATAAACATATGAAGCTGTCTCGCGATGCACCCGGCATGCAGGAGGCTGCGATTCTTGAGCGCATCGCCGAAGTTGTGGAAACTGGCCTGGAAGATCATGATCTTATAGTGTTCGACACGGCACCTTCTGGTCACACTGCTCGTTTAATGGCTCTTCCAGAAATGATGTCTGCCTGGACAGAGGGTTTGATCAAGCGTCGGGAGAAAGCCGATCGCTTCGCAGAATTCGTGCGCGAGCTGGGCAATGACGACAGCATGTCCAACAAGACTGTAGGGGCCGACAGTCCACAACAGGAAAAAGAAAGTCGCATCCGTCAGATACTCAACCGGCGGCGACTCAAGTTTGTTGGTCTGCGAGACAAGCTGGCCGATACGGCAATGACATCTTTTGTCATCGTGCTCGCCGCAGAGCGTTTGCCAGTGCTTGAGACTATCGAGCTCCATGAAAAGCTGCACCGGACGGGCATCAATGTGGACTGCCTGGTAGTTAACAAGAGAAGCCCCGCAGAGGGTTCGGAATTTCTCCGTGAGCGCCATGCCCAGGAAGCCGAACACCTGAAATTGCTGGATAAAAGTCTTCGTTCGGTGCCGCGTCAGGAGCTGAGTCTGTACGCCCATGATGTGGTAGGTCTGGATGCCCTTGAGCGGTTTGCAGAGAAGTTAGCTTGATCTCTGGCGCTCGCCCCGTCGTATTTCCCTTGACGGAGTTGATTTCCCACCCAATAATGACTCGGCTTCGCATCAGGTGAAGCAGAAAGTACGCACTGTCGAATCGATGGTGATTCAGTGCTTTCTTAATTAAATCCAAGAGACTGCAACCAGATAGTCATCATGCAAAACTTTACTGCTTATCGCACTATGAGTGTGAGTCGCCAGGGCTTGTTTAGCCTAGGTCGACGTAGCGCACTCGCCTGCATGCTGGCACTTAGCGCCGTGCTTTTACTGGCTCAAGGTATTGAGCTGGGCCACAGTCATGAAGACCTGCAGAGTCAACTCGACTGTCAGATCTGTCTGAAGCACAGTTCCAAAGGTAAAGTTCTCGTCGCAGCCGGCATAAGTCTCAATCTGCGAACACTGTCCGTCTACGGAGTAGACATCTCGCCGACAGTCCCTGCACTCGCACTGCCTGCCCCGAAGTCCCGCGCTCCGCCGCGGCTGATCAACGCTTAATACTTTTAACACTTACACACCACAGGCAATTGCTTCGTTACGGCTGGAAGTAAACCAGCAGTTCTGAACGTGTTTGCTGTGGATCAGAAATATTATTTGTTTTGATCAGGAAGTCACATGGAAGAATTAAATGCTCGCGGCCGCCTGCGTTATGCGGTCCGAACAGCCCTATGGGCAATGACTCTGCCAGCCACATCGGTGCTGGCCCAGGATAATCACGGCGAAAACACGCCAGAAGAAATCATCGTTTCTACGCCCTTTGCACAAACGGCAGCAGAGACTGCTCTCCCTGTAAGCTCGCTCTCCGGAGAGGAGCTGCGTGAAAAGCTCGGTAATTCGCTGGGCGAGACTCTTCGCAACGAAATCGGCATCTCCAGTTCATCGTTCGGTACGGGGGTTGGACATCCAGTAATTCGAGGCCAGTCGGGTAATCGGGTGAGTGTGCTGAGCAACGGCGTGGGTGTTACTGATGCCTCCAACCAGAGCCCCGACCATGCCGAAGGCATCGAAGCGGCTCTGGCAGATCGCATTGAAGTCGTTCGTGGACCTGCGACCTTGCTGTACGGAAGCGGCGCTGTGGGCGGTGTCGTGAATGTGATTGATCAGCGTATTCCCGACCAGCTGGTCGAATCTCCGCAGTTTTTCGTAGAGCAGAGTCACAACACTGTGAATAACGAGAACAAGACTGTAGTTCGCCTTGATCTCGCCAGTGATCAGCTGGCTTTCCATTTCGATGCTTTTAGTCGCGATAACGACAATGTCGAGATTCCTGGTTTCGCCGTCGACGAACACGCGATCGAGGAATTCGAAGAACTGTTGCATGGTCATGAAGATGAGCATCACGACGACGATGATGATCATGACGATGACCATGAGGAAGAGTTCGAGAATACCAATGGCTTCATCAGTAACTCCGGTGGTGAGTCGGATGGTGGTAGCGTCGGTTTTTCCTGGGTAGGTGATCGTGGCTTTATTGGTTTCTCAGTCAGCGGCCTCGATAACAATTATGGCTTGCCCGCCGGTACTCACAGTCATGGTCACGATGAGCATGAGGAGGATCATGAAGAAGAGGAACATGAAGACGACGATGGTCATGAAGATGAGCATGAGCACGGTGATGTCGAGTTCGTGCGCATCGATATGGAGAAGACTCGCTATGACTTCAAGGGCCGTTTTGATTTCGAAGGCGGTCTGTTCAGTTCGCTCGATTTCGCGATTGGTCTGACCGACTACGAGCATAGTGAGGTTGAGTATTTTGAGGACGGCGATATCGAGGTCGGTACTCAATTCAGCAACGAAGGCGTTGAAGGTCGCTTGACCCTGAATCATGCCCATTCCGAGTCTCGCTCTGGTGTGTGGGGCCTACAATTTACCGACACGGATTTTTCGGCTGTCGGTGAGGAAGCTTTCATTCCGCTTTCCAATGTACGCAACATCGGGGTGTTCGGTGTTGAGCGATTCTCACAAGGCGATTTTACCGGTGAGTTTGGCTTACGTTACGAGTGGGCGGATACAGACGCCGGTGCCAGATGTGACAGCTCTAACAATGTGCTGAGCTTGAGTGCCAGTGGACTGTATTCAGTTTCTGACAGCAGCAATTTGCATGTTGGCCTGTCTCGCTCGCAGCGCACTCCTACCGTTGAAGAGTTGTACTCCAATGTCGACGCAGCTACTTGCGCGACTTATGCAGATAATGAAGATCTGACATTGCACGCAGCAACCAATCTTCTGGAGATTGGTAACGCGAACCTGAGCGAAGAAACTGCCAACAACATCGAGTTTGGCTTTCGCCAGTTCGCAGGTCCGCTGACTGGTCAGTTCAGTATCTATCACAACAGCATCGATGACTATGTCTACCTCGATATCAATGGCGATGAATTCGAGGAACAACTCTTTGCGCGTTATGTGGCTGATGATGCAACCTTCTTCGGTCTCGAAGGTGAGGTTTCCTTTTCGCTGTTCGAGAGAGATTCCAATGGCCTGGAAATGACCATGTTTGGTGATCTGGTTCGTGCCGAATTCGACAGCGGTGCTCACGTACCTCGGATTCCGGCTGCCAAATACGGCAGTGAACTTCGCTACTACGGTGAAGATTGGAGCGTGCACTTGCATGTGACTCGTGTGGAACAGCAGTCCCGCGCCGGTGCAACAGAGCTGGCGACGCCAGGATATACACTGTTGTCACTCTACGGTGATTACCACTGGTCTTTTGCCGGAGGGCAAGAGCTGAAGCTGTTTGCCAGAGGGGATAATTTATTGGATGAGGAAGTGCGTAATCACACATCCTTGCTCAAGAACTTTTCTCCAGAGCCAGGGCGAGGCTTTACGCTGGGTCTGCGATTCGACTACTAAAGAGCATTCGCTTAGTCGATTGTTAGTCGACGATCAATCAACAAAAGCAGCCTAATTACTGGCGGCTTCGGTAGGAACGAAGTCGCCAGTAAAACTCACCAGCAAATCGTTCTCGAAAAAGACACTGACTCGCTCCTGACCACGCTCACCACCCCCAGGCTGATAGCTGTAGATATAGTCCCAGCGATCTTGATAGAAGGGGTCGCGCACCAATGGCGTGCCCATGACGAAGATCACCTGGCGCTTGGTCATTCCTGGGCGCAGCTGATCCACCATGTCCTGAGTGATGATGTTGCCCTGAGGGATGCCGATCTTGTACACGCCCGGAAAGTCCACGGCGCCAATCCCGCCACAAGCGCTGAGTCCCAGGCTTAGTGCGAGGATAGAGAAGGTGCGGGCCAGCTTGCGCTGTGCGGTGAATAGCTTGCTTGTTCGGTCGATCTTCAACTTTCTCATCTCTGGCTTGTTTGTTGTACGCGGGGTGTTTGCGTAACCGGGCTGATCATAGCAGCCTCGCAGACTTAGCTCCACAACACGCTTGTCTATCCGTCTTATCCTTTATGGATGTGCCATGGATGCGTGGCCACTAGTGCCATCACCCAGTTCCTTAGTCCCTCGTCACGCCCCGGAGTTCCTTTCCACAGGCCTTTTGAGCGGGCATAATACGTCTCCGAGCTCTCGGGGAATCATTATTTGCTTCCCCAGCATCTATAACAGCATGGTATCTGCCGGTGAACTCACCCGCAGTGAGCTGTGCGAGTCTCGCTAACCCTGCAAGCAGATACGAGTAAATTATGGCTTCCGAAAATCAGGAATTGCGCAACGCCGGACTGAAAGTCACGCTGCCGCGTGTGAAGATTCTTCAGATTCTGGAAAATTCCGACAATAAACACATGAGCGCTGAAGATGTGTATAAAGCGCTGATCGAGGCCGATGAAGACGTTGGACTCGCCACGGTCTATCGTGTCCTCACGCAATTTGAGGACGCCGGATTGGTTATGCGCCATCATTTTGAAGGTGGTCACTCAGTCTTCGAGCTGGATTCCGTGGACCATCACGATCACATTGTCTGTAGCAAGTGCGGGAAGGTTGAAGAATTTTTCGATGAAGTTATCGAAACGCAACAGGAAAAGATCGCCAAGAAGTTTGGCTTCAAGATCACCGACCACAGTCTTTATCTGTACGGGCTCTGTGCCGATTGTCAGAAAAATTCAGACTAGCGATTAGCTCGCTGCGCTGACGACCATCTGCTCTGCATGGGCCAGTGATTCAGCGCTATAGTCTTCTCCACCCAGCATGCGGGCGACTTCCTTGACCACTTCTTCTGGCGTCAGCTGATCTATGCGAGTAATGGTCGACTGGCCTTTGCTCTGCTTGCTAACAAAGAAATGTTGATGGGCCTGGCCAGCAACCTGAGCCTGGTGAGTAACGCAGAGAATCTGTGTACGTTGCCCCAACTCGCGTAAGAGCTCGCCGACGACCTTGGCAACACCACCTCCAATACCTACATCCACCTCATCGAAGACCAGGCTCGGCACTTGCGATGTTTGGGCTGTGATTACCTGAATCGCCAGACTGATGCGTGACAGCTCGCCTCCCGAGGCTATCTTGCTCAGTGAGCCGGCAGCCTGGCCAGGATTGGTGTTGACCAGGAATTCCACCTGTTCCAGACCCATCGCCGAAGGCTGATTGCTGTCTAATGGCTTCAAATCTACGGTTAATTCTGCGTGCGGCATGCCCAGTTGATGGAGTTGTTCATTGACCGCTTCGCCCAGTTTCTTTGCACCGGTCCTGCGTTGCTTGCTGACTTCTTTCGCCAGTTGTTCGAACTGTTCACGGAGCAGGCGATCGTTTTCCGCGAGCTTCTCCAGTTCCTCGTCTGAATTCTCAAAGCGTGAGAGTTGTTCGCGTAAATTTTGTATCAGCTCCGCCAACTCTGAAGGTTTGATCTTGTGTTTGCGCGCGACGGCGTGCAGCAGGGTCAGTCGCTCATTTACTGCGGCTAATCGCTCGGGGTTGGCTTCGAACTGATCTTCAAAAGCACGCAATTCACCCACTGCTTCGTCCAGCTGAATCGCAGCGCTTTCCAATAGCTCAATGATGTTCTTGATCGCGGCATTACCTTCAGGAATCTCGCGCATGGCTGCCAGAGCGTGGTGAATTTGCGAGGCGGCGTTGGCTTCGTCATCATCACGACAAGCCTGCAAGGCACCGCTCACACTCGAGCGGATATCATCCGCACTGCTAAGGTTCTTGAATTCAGCTTCCAGCTCTGCGGCTTCGTTGCTTCCGATCTCCAACTCTTCCAGCTCACCGAGTTGATAGGCCAATAACTGGCTCTCGGCTGAATTCTCCTCAGATTGTTCCTTCAGATCGGTCATCTGGCGATGATTCTGTTGCCATTGCTTGAAGGTAGATTGCAGATTCCCCAGCAATTTGGCATCGACCGCATAGTCATCAAGCATGCGCTGATGAGTGCTGCGTCTGAGTAAGGATTGGTGCTCATGCTGGCTATGAATATCCAGCAGCATTTCACCCAGGGTCTTGAGGTTGGCAAGCGTGACGCTGGCGCCATTGATGAACGCTCTGGAACGGCCATCGTTATTGATGACGCGACGCAAAATGCATAGCTCAGGTTCGGCTTCATTGAGCAGCTCGTGTTCCTTGAGCCATTCGCTGGCCGCGGAGATGTTGCGGGTATCGAATTCGGCCGAGATGTCTGCCTTGGCCGCGCCGCTGCGAATCACCCCTTTGTCTGCACGATCGCCAAGGCTGAGCCCAAGGGCGCCAAGAATGATCGACTTGCCTGCGCCAGTTTCTCCGGTGATAACCGACATGCCCGCCTGAAACTCGATCTCGAGCGTGTCGACTGTGGCGAAATTCTTGATAGACAGGTGTTGCAGCATGGCTACAGAGTATAGTGGTTCGCGATGCCATCGCACACCAGATATTCCGCTCTCCCGATAAAATTTTCGAAGCCGTACTCTGACTATGGCAGAACAGTAATTAAATGCCGGAATTCGCTTGAATTTTCACCCCCAGCCCCCATATCCGCCTTGAGTTTTCAGGCGTTGGCGGGAAAAGGTTCTGCAACGTCGACATGAGTAACACCGGACAGCAGGAGAGGGCATGACACAGCAGGGTTCGGACAACACCGGCAAGGACGATGCGGTGGAAAATGACAATACAGCACAGACAGGCTCGGAACAGCCGGGTGCACAGGCCAAGGCCGCCACAGCTGAGTACGAAGCAAATGCAGAACAGGCCAGCGGCGAAGAGCTGGAACTGACTGTTGAGATGGCTGTTGCCAAGTGGGAAGCCGCTCAGCAGGAGTCAGACCGGGCCAAGGATGACTTGCTCAGGGTTCAGGCTGAGATGCAGAATCTGCGTCGCCGGAATGAGCAAGACGTAGAGAAGGCACACAAATACGGGCAGGAGAAATTCGCCAGTGAATTGCTCACGGTGGTGGACAATCTCGAACGCGCTCTGGATGCCGCCAAGGACAATCAGGACGAGCATGTAAAAGCGATCTATGACGGCGTGAACCTGACGCTAAAAAGCTTCATGGATCTGTTCGCCAAGTTCGACATTGCGGTGATCGATCCTCTCGGTGAACCATTCGATCCACTTCGCCACCAGGCCATGACCATGCAGGAAAACGGTGAGGTTGAACCCAATACCGTCATTGCAGTGATGCAGAAGGGCTATAGCCTGCATGAGCGGGTAATTCGACCAGCCATGGTGATGGTCTCGAAAGCACCCGGCTAGGATTAGTTAAAGTCTAATTAAATCAACAGCTTGAATTGAGGTCGCGAATTTGATCCGGGACAGGGTTTTTTCATCCAGGTCCTTGAAATTCGGCGCTTCGGGCCAATATTGAAGGCATAAGCAACGGCCGGTGAGCAAACCCGGCACAGTAGTAGCAATCTGCGCGAGCAGTACAGAATAGCGAGAAATCGGAGAATACAATGGGAAAGATCATTGGAATTGACTTGGGTACTACCAACTCCTGTGTCGCCGTACTCGACGGTGGCGAGCCCAAGGTCATTGAGAATGCGGAAGGAGACCGCACCACCCCGTCCATCATTGCTTACACCAATGATGGCGAGACGCTGGTGGGCCAGCCTGCTAAACGTCAGGCGGTAACCAATCCAGACAACACACTGTTCGCCATCAAGCGACTTATTGGTCGCCAGTTTGATGACGATGTTGTGCAGAAAGACATCAAGATGGTGCCTTATAAGATCATCAAGGCGGACAACGGTGACGCCTGGGTCGAAGTGAATGGCAAAAAGATGTCAGCGCCGCAAATTTCTGCACAAGTGCTGAAGAAGATGAAGAAGACGGCTGAAGACTTCCTTGGTGAGGAAGCGACAGAAGCCGTGGTCACAGTACCTGCTTATTTTAACGACTCCCAGCGTCAGGCAACCAAAGACGCGGGTAAGATCGCAGGTCTTGATGTCAAACGCATCATCAACGAGCCAACCGCTGCTGCACTTGCTTACGGCATGGACAAGAAAAGCGGCGATCGCACCATTGCCGTTTATGACTTGGGTGGCGGTACTTTCGATATCTCTGTTATCGAGATTGCTGAAACCGATGGCGAGCACACCTTCGAAGTGCTTTCGACCAACGGTGACACTTTCCTCGGTGGTGAAGACTTCGACCTGCGCCTGATCGATTATCTGGCGGATGAATTCAAGAAAGATTCCGGCATGGATCTGCATAATGATCCTCTGGCTTTGCAGCGTCTGAAGGAAGCTGCTGAAAAAGCCAAGATTGAATTGTCTTCATCACAGCAGACAGAAGTGAACCTGCCATATATCACGGCTGATGCCAGCGGACCGAAGCACCTTGTGCAAAAGCTGACTCGCGCCAAATTCGAATCGCTTGTTGAAGAACTGGTAGAGCGTACGCTTGGTCCTTTGAAGACTGCGATTCAGGACGCCGATCTGGATGTGTCTGGTATCGACGATGTGATTCTGGTCGGTGGTCAAACACGTATGCCACTGGTACAGAAGAAAGTGGCTGAGTTCTTCGGCAAGGAAGCACGTAAGGATGTGAACCCAGACGAAGCTGTTGCCATGGGTGCGGCTATTCAGGCCGCGGTTCTCTCTGGTGACGTGAACGACGTACTGCTGCTGGATGTGACGCCTCTGTCACTGGGCATCGAAACCCTGGGTGGCGTAGCGAGTACTTTGATTGAGAAAAACACCACGATTCCGACCAAGAAGACTCAGGTCTTCTCAACAGCGGATGACAATCAGACTGCTGTAACCATCCATGTTGTACAGGGTGAGCGTAAGCAGGCTGCAGAGAATAAATCTCTGGGTCGATTTGACCTGAGCGATATTCCACCGGCTCCTCGCGGTATGCCACAGATTGAAGTTGCCTTCGATCTGGATGCCAACGGTATTCTTAATGTGTCTGCCAAAGACAAGGCAACAGGCAAGGAACAGTCGATTGTGATCAAGGCATCAAGCGGTCTGTCTGATGACGAGATCGAGGCCATGATCAAGGATGCCGAAGCACACTCAGCTGACGACAAGAAGTTCGAAGAGCTGATCACTGCCCGCAACACTGCCGATGGTTTGGTACACGCAACCAGGAAGACTTTGGAAGAAGCCGGTGATAAGGCAACCGACGAAGAGAAGGAAGCGATCAATAAGGCTGTTGAAGAACTTGAGGAAGCCATCAAGTCTGATGACCTCAGTGAAATTGAAGCCAAGACCAAAGCTTTAACTGAAGCTTCCGGTAGCCTCGCGCAGAAGATGTACGCCGAGCAAGCACAGGCAGAGGCCGGTGCTGGTGCAGAAGGCGCAGCTGAGGCGGACTCTGAAGGCAACGACGACGCAGTCGATGCCGAGTTCGAGGAAGTGAAGGAAGAAGAGAAATAACGCAGTAACTACTTCAGTTCGATTTCATTAGATCAACTGATTTGCACCATGAGAAAAACCGAGCCTGGAGAACCAGCTTGGTTTTTTTCATGTATGAAGCACAAGCTTTGTGCCTGTAGAAATTGTTAAAGAAAGAACTACAAACACTGGAAGACTGATGTCCAAACGAGATTACTACGAAGTATTGGGAGTGGAGCGCGGCGCCACCGAGGCTGAAGTGAAAAAAGCCTATCGCCGGGTCGCGATGAAGCACCATCCCGACCGTAATCCCGATGACAAGGAAGCAGAAGAGAAATTCAAGGAAGCCAACGAGGCTTTCGAGGTGCTTTCGGACAAGGAAAAGCGAGCGCGCTATGACCAGTTCGGGCATTCCGGTGTCGAAGGACAGACCAGTCACGGCCAGGCAGATTTCAGTGATATTTTCGGTGATATCTTTGGCGATATCTTCGGCGGCGGTCGTGGTGGCGGACGCAGCCATGTGCGTCAGGGTGCCGATCTGCGCTACAGCCTTGAATTGAATCTGGAAGAAGCGGTACAGGGCACGACGGTGCAGATTCGTGTACCGACAACTGTATCCTGCAAGACCTGTGATGGCAGTGGTGCTAAACCCGGCACATCAGCCATCGATTGCACAACCTGTGGCGGTCACGGTCAGGTGCGTATGCAACAAGGCTTTTTCTCAGTGCAGCAAACCTGTCCACGCTGTCAGGGTGCCGGCAAACAGATCAAGGATCCCTGTGGTACCTGTCATGGACGGGGAAATGTCGAAGAAACCAAGACTCTGTCAGTGAAAGTTCCTGCGGGTGTCGATACTGGTGATCGCATTCGACTGACTGGTGAAGGCCAGGCTGGAGTTCACGGCGGACCTCCGGGTGATCTCTACGTGGAGATGGCGGTTCGGCAACACAAGATTTTCCAGCGAGACGGTGCCAATCTCTATTGCGAGATTCCCATCAGCTTGACCGATGCAGCGCTCGGCGGCGAGTTGGAAGTGCCAACACTGGATGGCAAGGTGAAGCTGAAAATTCCTTCCGAAACTCAAACCGGCAAACTGTTTCGTTTGCGTGGTAAGGGTGTGACGCCAATTCGTGGTGGCAGCGCTGGAGATTTACTGTGCCGAGTGGTAGTTGAAACTCCGGTGAATCTCACCAAGCGTCAAAAAGAATTGCTGGAAGAGTTTGCCGATATTCACGAGAGTGAAGGTGATCGACAATCCCCGAAAAAGTCATCCTGGTTTGATGGCGTCAAGAAATTCGTAGATGAGTTGCGCGCCTGATAGATTCAGGCGCTCCTCTTTAAATAGTTAACGCAGCTAACCCAATCTCGAAAGCCAGCTATTCTTGAGCAAGCACTTCGGCAAGTAGCTCTTCGTGTCGGCCTGGTGTCAGTCTTGGCCCATAGACTTGCACAACCTCAGATGAAGCCAGACTGGCCAATTTGCCAGCAACCGCAAAGCTATGTCCCTGGGTTATAGCGAACAGGAACGCACCAGCGAACATATCGCCAGCCCCGTTGGTATCGATCGCTTTGGCAGGATTGCCTGCAATTTTAGTAAATTCTTTGCCGTCCCATGCCAGTGCACCGTCGGCGCCGCGGGTGATGACAAACTGTGTAGCCTTAACTTTCATCTTCTCGCAGGCGGCATCAAAATCTTCTGTCTCTGCCCACAGCAATGCTTCGCGCTCGTTGCAGAACAGTAGGTCAACGCCGTCACCCAGTACGTCATTCACATCGTCTTTGAAGTATTCGAGCATCGCAGGATCGGAGAAAGTCATAGCGGTCTTCACGCCATTAGTCCTGGCGAAGGCCTTCAACTCAGTAATTGCGGCCTTGGCCGGTGGTGATGTGACCAGATAGCCTTCAATGTATATGTATTCAGAATCCTTGGCCGAATCGAAATCCACCTCGATCTTGGAAAGGTCGGCAGAGACACCCAGAAAAGTGTGCATGGTGCGCTCCGCATCGGGGCTTACCATGACTACGCAGCGACCCGAGACGCCATCTTCGCGACGCGCGACATTAGTATCGATATTGTGATGTCCTAACTGCTCAAGGAAAAAATCGCCGGTGTCGTCGTTGGCCACTTTGCAGGCGTAGTAAGCTTCGCCACCGAAGTTGCTGAAGGCATAGAGGGTGTTACCCGCGGAGCCGCCACCCGATTGTTTCTTCAATTCGTATCTGGCATTGAGAGCGCCGAGCAATTTGCTTTGCTGATCTGCATCCACCAGGGTCATCAAACCTTTCTCAATCCCCTGCTCATTGAAGAATGCCTCTTCTACTTCAAATTCTGAATCGACCAACGCGTTGCCGATACCGAAGACCTGGTACTTCGCCATTCTGTATTCCTGTTTTTATGGGTTAATTAACGGATGTTCCGGAAAGCGATCTCTGCCGCATCGAGAGTCTTCTGAATCTCAGCATCACCGTGGGCTGCAGAAATGAAACCAGCTTCGAACGACGACGGTGCGAGATAAACACCATTGTCTAGCATGCCATGGAAGAACTGTTGAAAATGTTCCGAGTTACAGGCCATTACTTTTTGGAAGCTGTTGATCTCAGATTCGTTAGTGAAGAAACAACCAAACATCGCACCTTGGTGGTTGGTAGTAAACGGAATCTTTGCCGCAGCGGCACGTTCCCTAAGGCCCTGCATCAACTTTTCAGTGCGACTACCCAGATCATCATAAAAGCCGGCCTGGCTGACTGCATCGAGCATGGCCAGGCCCGCGGCAGTAGCCAGTGGACTGCCAGAGAGTGTGCCAGCTTGATAGACCGGTCCTATCGGCGCGATATGATCCATGACATCAGCGCGACCACCGAATGCGCCAACCGGCAGTCCACCACCGATGACTTTGCCGAGCGTCGTGAGGTCAGGTTTTACGCCAAAGACTGACTGAGCGCCGCCCAGCGCAACGCGAAATCCTGTCATAACTTCATCAAAAATGAGCAGGGTGCCGTGTTTGTCACACACCTCGCGCAGGGTTTCGAGAAAGCCTGGCACAGGCGGTACGAAGTTCATGTTGCCCGCGATTGGCTCGATGATGACACAGGCGATGTCATCGCCCTGGGCATTGAAGAAGGCTTTGACGCCCTCTATGTCATTGTAGTCCAGCACATGAGTGAGTTTGGTATAGGCTTTGGGCACGCCGAGAGAATCAGGTTCTCCCAAGGTCAATGCGCCAGAACCTGCCTTGACCAGCAATCCATCCACGTGACCGTGGTAACAGCCTTCGAATTTGACGATCTTGTCGCGTCCAGTGAATCCGCGTGCGAGGCGGATGGCACTCATGGTTGCCTCTGTGCCGGAAGTCACCAATCTTACCTTCTCTATAGATGGTACGAGCTCGGTGATCTTTTTAGCGATGTTTACTTCAGCCTCGGTCGAAGCGCCGTAACCTATACCCGACTCGAGTTGGTTCCGTAATGCGGCGATGACGCTGTCATTGCAATGACCAAGAATTAACGGACCCCAGGCACCGACGTAATCTACATAGCGATTGTCATCTGAATCGATCAGGTAGGCCCCTTCGCCCGCTTTGAAGAAAAGTGGATTGCCACCTACGCCTTTGAACGCGCGTACTGGCGAGTTTACTCCGCCCGGTATCAGATTAAGTGCCAGGTCGTACAGATTCCTGGAATTGTCATGCTTCATAGTCATTCTCGTTACGGAGTAAATAAAGTGTTTAGCGAGCGAACTTCTTGCTCGATGTTGCTGCGACCGAATATCCCACCTACGACAGCTAACATGTCGGCGCCGGCGTCCACCAGTGAACCGCCATTTTCCGCATTGATGCCGCCAATCGCAACTATAGGAATATCGAGCTGTCTCTTTGCTTCGCTAAGTATCGATTTATTGGCTGGCGGAGCATCGGGTTTGGTAGCGGAAGCAAAAAATCTGCCGAAAGCCACGTAGCTGGCACCTCCCTCCTGAGCAGCCTGCGCCAGATCCAGCGACTCATGACAGGTTATGCCGATAATCGCCGCGGGGCCAAGCTCCTCGCGGGCAGCTTGCAGCGAACCATCTGCCTGACCGAGGTGGACGCCGTTCGCGCCCAAATTCGCGCACAGAGCTACATCATCATTGATGATCAGTGGGACATTGTAGTTGTGACAAAGCGCCAGGAGCTTGCTGCCTTGTTCATTGCGCGTTGCCGGATCAGCCTTTTTGTTGCGGTACTGCAGCAATGAGACGCCTGCCTGAAGAGCTTGCTCAACTGCGCTAATCAGGGATTCTCCCGGCAACAGGTTTTCATCGCTGATGGCATAGATTCCGCGCAGTTTCATCAGTTGTTTTATCGCTTTGAATTGTTCCAGAAACTACGATTTGGCAGGTGCTGGCCAAAGCCCATACGCGTGCCGTGATTGAGTGACTCCCAGGTGAAGCGTTGTGCCTGCTGAATGGCGTCTCGCACGTCAAGCTGATGAGAAAGATAGCCGGCGATTGCCGCAGCGAGAGTGCAGCCAGAGCCATGGTAGGTGTGCTCAAGTCGTGGCCAGTTGTACTGTGTCACTTGCTGGTGTTGAGCGTACAGGCGATTCACAACATTTTCGGATTCGATATGAGTGCCCGTAAGCAGTACATGTTCACAACCAAGATCCAGTAATTCGTTGGCGCAGGCATCGAGTGAATCAGCGCTCGGTGCCAGCTGTCTTGCCTCATCGGAATTAGGTGTGAGTACAGTCGTGAGCGGAAGAAGTAAACTGCGCATCGCTGTCAGGACGTCATCACCAGCCAACTCGAATCCGCCGCCCGCGATAGAAACTGGATCAAGTACCACCGGGAGATGAGAGTAGTCTTTGAGTAAGGTATGCACCAGCTCGACAGTCTCAGTGCTTCCTAACAGGCCAATCTTGAAACACTGAACGCTCATGTCTTCGAGCACAGCGCGCGCCTGTTGAATAAGAAGTGATGGATTCACTGGCTCCATGCTCAACACGTTCTGGGTATTTTGCGACGTGAGGGCAGTTACTACCGGTACGCAATGACAGCCTATGCTGAACAGAGTTTCGATATCGGCCTGTATTCCGGCGCCCCCGGTAGGGTCGAGCCCGGAGAAGCAGAGTACTTTGGGTTTGTCTATTGGCTCAGCCATCGCTTTGAATTCTGTGCGTGTACATCGCACCGTGGCAGGTGCTGGGTACTCGGCATCAGGTGAGAGTCGGTTTCACAACAATCAAAATGACCACCGCCACGAGTATCGGCGTGGGCAGCTCATTAAAGAGCCTGAAGAATTTATGGCTGCGCGTACAAGTGCCATTGCGCAATTGGATCATGTAGTGCCAACAGAAGTAATGGTAGATCAAAAGCAGTGCAACCAGAGTCAGCTTGGCATGCATCCACCACCAGGCCATAAAGTAGCCCCAGTTGCTAATCAGCAACCAGCTGCCAAGTCCTACCGTCACCACAGCTGACGGTGTGGTAATGGCCCAGAACAATTTTCTTTCCATGATCACGAATCGTTCGTGCAGCACCTCGTTACAGTCCATGCGGTGATTGACAAACAAGCGTGGCAGATAGAACAGCCCGCTAAACCAGGTGACGACGGCAACGATGTGGAGTGCTTTAACCCAGAGCATGTTGAATTCTTGATCTTTACTTTGTTGACTGGAATCAGGTGATTGGAAATTCAGAAGTGGGAAATTAGCATAACTGCCGGGTCCAAGTCTTGCGATAGCACAGGGCATGGGCCTTTCAGAGGCTTTGCCCAGGCGTCGAAAGTGCCCCAGTTATTGCATTCCGGGGCGGTGCGTGTAAGATACGGAGCCCCGTCAGAACCATGCTGGCCGTCTGGTCAGACCCATCGATTTTTCCAGTTTCCGGGAGTTTCAGGTGATAAAAGTAGGAATCATTGGTGCCACTGGATATACCGGCGTTGAATTGCTGCGTATTCTCAGCGGGCACCCCGAGGCAGAAGTGACAGTAGTAACGTCAAGAGAGTTGGCAGGAACTCCGGTTCACGCTCGCTTTCCGAATCTGCGCGGACACGTGAATCTGGAATTCTCTAGCGCTGACACTCCATTGCTCGCCGAATGTGATGTGGTGTTCTATGCGACTCCCCACGCGGTGGCGATGAATACCGTGCCGGAGTTGTTGGAAGCCGGCGTCAAAGTGATCGATCTGTCGGCTGATTTTCGCATCAAGGACATCGCGCTTTGGGAGCAATGGTACAAAACCAAACATACCTGCCCTGAGCTTGTGGAAGAAACTGTCTACGGCCTTCCGGAGGTTAATCGAGCCGCGATTCCTGGTGCCAGACTCATTGCAGTGCCGGGTTGTTATCCAACTGCCATTCAGCTTGGCTTTTTGCCACTGATTGAAGCGGGACTGGTTGAATCGTCCGGTTTGATCGCTGATGCCAAGTCGGGAGTCAGCGGCGCTGGACGAAAAGCCGTTGAAGACTTCCTGATGTGCGAGACTTCTGATTCGATCAAGGCCTACGCGCTAGGCGGTCATCGTCATCATCCCGAGATTTCACAGGGACTGTCCTTGGCGGCGGGTGAATCAGTTGGGCTCATCTTCGTGCCCCATCTGACCCCGATGATCCGCGGCATTCTGGCCACGCTCTACGCACCTGTAAAAAGCGGGACGCAGGTCACAGCGACACAGTTGCAAGAACTTTTCGAATCTCGTTATGCTGATGAGCCTTTCGTTAATGTGCTGGAAGCCGGTGAACTCCCTGCGACACGGGATGTCAAAGGTTCAAATTTCTGCAATATTTCAGTAGCGTATAACGAAGCAGCGAACACGGTTGTAGTGCTTTCGGCAGAGGACAATCTGGTCAAGGGAGCGGCAGGACAGGCAGTACAGAATATGAATATTCTGTTCGGATTGCCGGAAACTGCCGGGCTCAAGATAGTCGCTCTGCTGCCCTGATCAACCGACAATAAGGCAAGCCGGAGAATCGGGATGCCCAACGTAGTCAAAGGCAGTAAACAGGAGAAAATGGTTGTCGTGCCCCATCGGCCACGGCAGCGGTTTGTCTTTACCTGCCTTTTACTGATCGGTGTCGGTGTCGCTGCAGCCGGAGGATTCTCCTACGGCTACTACAAGACCATGCTGACCCAGGAGATTGAGCAGGCTGACCGTACTGAGCTGCGCAGCGAAGTCGATCGAGTGACCGTAGAGAATTCCGACTTGCGCCGACAAATTGCAATTCTAGAGCGCTCCAGCCAGATGGATCAGCGCGCTAACGCTGAAGTGCAATCCACGATAAGTACACTGCGTCAGCGCATCGCGCAGCTGGAAGAAGACATTGTCTATTATCGCGGAGTCGTTTCGGAAGAGACTGAACACACTGGTTTGATTATCGGAGAGTTCGATATCAGCGCCACGGGAGTACCGGGTCGATATCGCTACAAGCTGGTGATGCGTCAGCAAGATGCCGATGGAGATACCTTTCTTACCGGCCATGCTAATGTCAATTTGATTGGTAATAATGGCGGCAGTCAGATGATCTTTCCGCTTCGGGAAGTTTCCGATGACGAAGATGAATTGGACATTCGCCTGCGCTTCAAATACTTTCAGAACATTGAAGGCGAGTTGGCGCTTCCGGAAGGCTTTGAACCTGAGCGCGTACAGATCGCCGCACTCTCGGTTGAGCCTGTAGAGAAAAACATCAATCAGGATTTTAGTTGGGTGGTAGAAGGCGAGTAGGCCTCAAGAAAGGCGAGTAAGCCCCAAGAAAGGCGAGTAAGCCTAAAAGAGAAAGCTGACGCCTCAGGTAAGAGTCAGCGCCACAAGCACTAACCAGTTTTTAGGGGACACAACATGTTTGGTAAATCGAGCGAGACAATCTCGACGTCTGGTCCGGCTCATACCTTGATCTCGCGGACAACCGAGATTGTCGGTGACATCCACTTCAGTGGAGAACTGATCATCGAAGGCCGTGTGAAAGGCAATATCTATGCTGAGGACGATTCCGATGCCTTGATCCGGGTCGCGGAGAAAGGAGCAGTCGAAGGGGAGATTTGTGTTCCCTCAGCGATTATCAACGGTCTTGTCCAGGGTGATGTGCGCTCTACCAGCCATATCGAATTGGCCGCCAAGGCTACGGTAGTTGGCAATGTCTATTACAACCTCATTGAGATGGTCATGGGTTCCGAGGTCAACGGCAACCTCATGCACATCAGTAGTTCCAGTGAAACCAAGCGTCTCGGCAATGACACCAAAAAGCTGGGATTCGACAAAGAGTCACTTGAGAATAATTGACTGTTTTACTTGGTTATTGCGATAATAGCTGTCGCTGAACGGCTATTCGGCTCTAAGCCTTGTCTGTTGTAGTTCCCTTATTTCCCGTCAGCCCTTTGAATTATGTCTGTCGTACAGTCTGTTGATCCAAGCATCATGTCCCTCACCGATAATGCGGCCAATAAGGTACAGAACCTTATCGCAGAAGAGGGTAATGACAATCTCAAGTTGCGTGTATTCGTGACTGGCGGAGGTTGCTCGGGTTTTCAATATGGCTTCAGTTTTGACGAGGCGGTGAATGAAGATGACACCGTGATCGAGAATAAAGGGGCATCTCTGCTTGTCGACCCGCTGAGTTACCAATACCTGGTTGGTGCCAAGATCGATTATATCGAAGGTCTGGAAGGTTCGCGCTTTGTGGTTGATAACCCGATGGCGTCGACAACCTGCGGTTGCGGTTCTTCTTTTTCTATCTAGATTTTTTTCCTGGTTTTTCTATCCAGAATTCTCAATCTGCTCTGTGCAGCAGTGGCGCATTGACCCGCGACAGTTCTTGCCGCTTATATTTTTGTTACAGCCCTAGCTTCGATAGATCGCGCCCAGATAAACCGACTCACTCGCGCCAGTAAAAGCACTGGTATCAATTTTACGCCCTGCCATCGATTCTTTGGCCATCCAAGCGAAAGCCATGGCTTCGACCCAGTCAGGGTCGATGCCCAGATTGGCAGTTGAAACGACTGCCGTTTCACCGGCGAGTTTGTCGAGTTCTTCCATCAGAAGCGTGTTGTGTGCACCACCACCGCAGACATAGATCTCCTGTGGTGAGTAAAACTGATTAAGTGCACTGACTATGGTTGTAGCGGTGAGGTTGAGCAGCGTCGCTTGGACGTCTTCGGCTGACGGCTGTGCCTTACAAGCGCTGAGCTTTGCTTCCAACCAATTGCCATTGAATAGTTCCCTGCCTGTACTCTTGGGCAAAGGCTTGGAAAAATAGGGTTCATCCAGCAAGGTGTTCAGCAAGGTCAGATTAAGCGTTCCGCTTGCAGCCCATTCGCCATTGGCGTCATAGTTCTTGCCGAGATGTTTCTCGATCCAATAATCCATCAGCACATTGCCAGGACCAGTATCGAAGGCGACAAAACTACCGTTGCCAGGCAGGGCGGTGATATTGCCAAAGCCACCGATATTAATGACTGCCCGGTCCACTAATTCATCATGGAATACAGCGCGGTGTAGTAAAGGTGCCAGCGGCGCACCCTGGCCACCAACTGTCATGTCTCTACCGCGGAGGTCGGCAACTGTTGTGATACCAGTTAGCTGTGCAATTGTATTCCCGTCGCCGAGTTGGAGGGTAAATGGATTGTCGCCATCAGGCTCGTGCCAGACCGTTTGCCCGTGGCTGCCAATCGCATTGATAGCACTACCCTCGAGTCCTGCCTTGCGAAGCAAGGCATTTGCAGCTTCAGCAAACAGCTTGCCGATTTGAATATTGGTACTGCCAAGATCGGATAGTGAAATTCCTTCGCCTTCACAGAGCCGCAAGATTTCCGAGCGCAACGACGCAGGGATACTATGACCGTGAGTCGCAAGTAGGGTAGGTTGTTCGCCTGCGAAATCAACTAATGCGCAGTCGACACCATCCACACTGGTGCCTGAAATCAGCCCAATGTAGAGTTGTGAATCAGTCATGATTTCTCAGTCGGCGCTGGAGTGATTGAGGGTCAGGAAACGGTTGTCGTTGAGTTCCTGAAAACGCTGCAGCAATTCAGAAGTCTGTGAGTTGAAGCGATCCATCTCACTCTCCTCAATTGATACCGCTTTTGGAAGTCGGTCTAAAATAGTTCTGGGGTTCTGGTGAACACCATTGACCAGAAACTCGTAATGTAAATGCGGACCTGTCGCTCCACCGGTAGCGCCGACATAGCCGATGATGTCACCCTGACGTACCCGCACTCCTTTGCTAATGCCACCTGCATAGCCTGATAGATGGGCGTACTTGGTTTCGAAACCGCCGGCGTGATCTATCGTCACTAGATTACCAAAAGAGCCATAGCGACCCGCGTGCGAGACGCGGCCGTCTCCTGTGGCGCGAATTGGCGTGCCGTTTGGTGCGGCATAATCAGTGCCTTTGTGAGCACGAATAGTATTCAGAATAGGATGACGACGACGCGGATTAAAATTGTCACTGATGCGGAACACATCCAAAGGTGCACGCAAGAATGCCTTTCGCATGCTCTCGCCTTCCGGAGAAAAATACCCAATATCTCCTTCAGCATTTTCATAACGAACGGCAGTGAAGACTTCACCATCATTGATGTATTGCGTCGCTAAAATCTCACCGGGACCAATGTACTCGCCATCGAGATACTTGTCTTCATAGAGAATACTGAATTGATCGCCCTCACGAGGGTCGAGGATGAAGTCGATTACGCCGCCAAAGATATTCGCCATCTCCATGATATGAATGGCAGGAATACTTTCTCGTTGACCAGCCATGAACAAGCTGTCTGCAATCGTTCCAACTTTAAAAGCCTGTTGGAGCTCGGCTTGCTTGAGGATGCGTTCAGCTCGGTAGCTGCTGTCAGTCCGCGTGAACAGATAGCCTTCCAAAGGCGAGCTCATGACTCGAAGTTGTTCGAGTTCGCCTTGCTGGGGAACCATGAGGTCCAGTTGGTAGCCTGGGTAGAGTCGATCCAACACCTTGGCTTCGTCACTGCTGTTGAGCACCTGAAACAAATGGCGATCAGACAGACCGACTTTATTAAAGATGGTCGAGACTGTGTCACCTTCCTGGACTTCAAAATTTTTCCAGACTGAGATATCAGCCAGTACAGGTTCATCGGTGACGACGAAATCTGACAGATTGTCCTGTGCCGTCCTTTCGATCTGACCGCTCAGGTTTTGCGAGTCAGGTTGGGAAGCACTTACTTCCGTCGAAGAGTTGTTGGCGGCTTCGCTTTGCGGGCCAACTGGCACGGTAATGCTGGTAGAGTCTGTCGCGATGGATTGATCATCCGATCCACCGGGCCAGATCACACTGATTAGGAACAACAGGCATAAGCCACCGGCGAGATAGATGTGATCGCGTGGGTAGTGCTTCTCAATAAACTGCTTGATTGTTTGTAGCGGTTCCATGATCTGACTTGTCTGAATTCTCTAAAGCGTTTCTGTTTATCTGGTCTGTGGCTCGAGAGCGCCGAATTATAGCAATCGTTAGCGTATTTCCTAGCGAGCAAGCTCACGGATGCCGCACTTCGACGCGTTCTGGTGTAAAATCACCGCCCTTTTATCACGACCTTTTTCGACATTTCCTTTGCATGGGTCGGCAAAAATGGGTTTTTTCTTAGTTTTCTGAGGCAGATTAAGGGTTTAACGGTGTCTGTAGGCGACAAAAACATTATTTCGGATCTGGAAAGTAGGGGCCTGATCGCCCAGCTGGCCGGGGGTGATGATCTTAAATCTCATTTAAGTAGTGGCAGTCGCACACTTTATTGTGGCTTTGACCCCACGGCTGAGAGCCTGCACATAGGTAATATGGTCCCCTTGCTCGGTCTGAAGCGCTTTCAGGAAGCTGGTCACAAGCCGATCGCTCTGGTTGGCGGGGCGACCGGTCTGATCGGCGATCCCAGTTTCAAGGATTCTGAGCGTGCGCTTAATTCAACAGAGATCGTCGAAGCCTGGGTTGAAAGACTAAAGCCCCAGCTCAGCCAGTTTCTGGATTTCGATTCCGGCGATAACAAGGCCATACTGGTAAACAATCTGGACTGGACCAAAAATTACGACGTACTTGGCTTTCTGCGTGACATCGGCAAACACTTCTCAGTGAATGCCATGATTCAGAAAGAGTCGGTGAAGCAGCGTATCGACCGCGAAGGCGATGGTATTTCCTATACCGAATTCAGCTACATGATTTTACAGTCCTACGACTTCTCAGAACTCAACAAGCGTTATGGTTGCACACTGCAGATAGGTGGCAGTGACCAATGGGGCAACATCACCGGCGGTATCGATCTCACGCGTCGGCGATTTCAGCAGCAAGTTTATGGTGCCACGTTTCCGCTAATCACCAAGGCGGACGGCACCAAGTTTGGCAAGACCGAGAGCGGCACAATCTGGATGGATGCTGCCAAGACCTCGCCTTATGCCTTTTACCAGTTCTGGCTCAATACCGCGGACGCTGATGTCTATCGCTTCCTCAAATTCTTCACCTTTCTCGATGTGGCAGAAATAGATGAGATTGAGAGGTCTGACAAAGAGTCACAGCGCAAACCGGAAGCCCAGGGTATCCTGGCAAAAGAAGTTACCGAGCTACTCCATGGCGCTGAAGGACTCAGCGCAGCGCAGCGAATCAGCGAGGCATTGTTCTCAGGTGATATCGCCAGCCTGTCTGAAGGGGATCTGGCGCAACTCGCCCTGGATGGCCTGCCTAGCAGCGAGCTGGCACCGGGAACCGGTATCGTGGAGGCGCTCGTTACCACTGAGTTAGCCAAGTCCAACAAGATGGCGCGGGAATTCATTGGCAACGGGGCAGTGAGTGCCAACGGGCAGGCGGTGGATTCACAGGATTTTCTGCTCACGCCTGAGCAGGCATTGAATGGCAAATATTACGTGCTGAAACGGGGCAAAAAGCTCTTTCATCTGGCAAAACTGGCGTAATTCCAGCGTTCCAGAATCCCTCAAAATAAGCGGGTAACGCTCCTGAATTTGGGGCGATAAAATTTCTTTACAAAATTGTCTTAAAAGCCCTTGCCAACGGGGTCTGTAGGCGTATAATACGCGCCCTCTGTGTCGAACGAGACACCGGGGTTTTATGCTCTTTAAAAACTAGGATCAAGCAATAGAGGTGGGTGCTTGCCGGGTGGTAGATGGACTGAAAAAATCAGGTCCATCTGTCTGAAGAAGCCAGGTTTCGATCTGGATGATTCAGGCTGTTTTGAGACCATCAAGGTAAGCA